>Ga0315914_1006800_pt1 | contig 16076 bp, 11 predicted proteins | sample MpolenodulesMG_FD_203920 | JGI IMG/M metagenome (GOLD analysis project Ga0315914, IMG submission 203920) | Medicago polymorpha root nodule microbial communities from Los Angeles, California, United States - elongated nodules | ecosystem: Host-associated > Plants > Roots > Nodule | place: USA... | reverse complement strand
GGAATAGATCGAAAATTTCCTACAACCAGTTTCCTCGGTAATTTCTCGGAAATCCGTGTTTTCCGACGAAAAAGGTGTGTTTTCCGAGGAATTCTTCCCTAGGAAATCAAGTGTTTTCTTGTAGTGTTCTAAAGCTCTATGTCGAAAACCGCATATAATCCGATTGATTAATCTTTTCAAGTCTACATATACATGTCACTGTTCCATTAAATTATTTCCTGCTTTAACCGTTTAGTCCGTTATTAAGACGGACTGAATTTCCTTTTGGAAGAACCATTCAATCAAGAGATTACCAAGCACTTAACAATATAATAAGTCAACAACAAAATATACTTGCAATCTATTCTATTACTATGGAATGACAAAGATTTCAAAACAACATGCATGAATTCAAACAAATTAGAACAAGTAAATCATCATAAAGAAACTTACTTTCAACAAATTGAAGCCAAACTTTCAACGTAATCCTTGACGAATTTCCATGGTATTTCATTACCACTAGCCTGCTCTACTCTATTATCTTTCAAATGATAGAGAATTGCTTTATAATTTTGAGAAACCAGTATTAGTATGTCACCATATTCAGAAAGACACAATGGGAACATAAACGATTGATAACAAATCCAGTCACTAAACCTATCATCTACCTGAACATTCTGAAAATTGATTTTGATGAATTGAGTCCAAGATTGCTCGACTCCAAATTCCGACATCTGCCATATAACAAAATGAGTTCTCTTGATATTGTGAGAGAAACAAAGGCAGTCCATCAACACAGCAATAGTCGGTTCAATATCTTGCACTTCATCAACACCCCGAGGGGTCTGAAATTGCTTGTATGTCTCAGTACCAAGATCAAGGGAGATAATCATGAATTGCTCAACAGTAATATCCTTATTATAAAAATTATGAAAGGACTTATTTCGAATGGCAAGCCAATTAACAGTGCCACTCAAATACACTCCTTCGTTGTTACTAAAGGTAAGAGTAACAGCATGGTCAAAAGGAGGAAAACTTGAAATTTTTCTCCAAATATTATCACTAAAACTGAAAACTTTCAATTTTCTAGAACACAAGAGCACCACCTTATAAGTTCCAGTTGAATTATCATACCCAAATGTGAAGCTAGGCCTGCAATAAAAACTGCGATGCTCTTTAAAAGATCCTAATTTTTCAGATATTTTCCCAGTGGCTGGATTCCATATACGAAGCCAAGTACTTTCAAAATCTCCTCCAAGCAAACAGACCAATCCATTGCAGGAACCAACAATTCGTGTATAATCCTTGTAACTCAATCGGTAGTAAGGGCTTTGGGCAATGGTGATGGATGGGTTCTCCAACAAATGATTCAGGGGAAAGGTTAGTAGATTATATTGATATACACTTCCATGTTCGATTACTGGTTCTTTTACTGCTATGTGCCTCTTTCTTGAGGATCGGTGAAGGTGTAGTTTGACGAACATGGGATCGGATATGAGATTCATCCATGACTTGCTCACCCACTTCAATCGCAGAAGAGATTTCACCGGAAGGAATGATAAAACTTCTGCGATGAGTTCATCGGGGAGGTATATACGCGGCGACATGGCTCAAGTGACGATGGATTTCGACAACTTGGCTTGAGGGAGATTCATCACAGCTTTGTGTTGTTTAAATAGAAATAGAAAAACAAGAGAGAAGATTAAGAGAACGTAAGAAGGGAATTTCTGAAAAACGCCGAGAAGAAGACGACGCATACAAGTTATGGCTGCTATTAGGGTTAACTTTTTTTTTTTTTTAGGGAATTATTAGGGTCATCTATTTCTAGTTTGTTTTTTTTTTTGAAGGAATCTATTTCTAGTTCTAGTTAGTTGAGTTTACGAGAATTATATTAAAAATAATTATATTAATAATATTATGAAATGTTTAAATATAATAAATAAAAAATGTTTCATATAATGTTTTTATTAAAAAAAATATAAGTAAAAATCTGTTAAATATTTGCACCGGTCTCATTGCAGATTTTATTTTTCTATACGTACGAAATCAAATATTTATGTATTGATGTAAGATGTGTAAAAAAAAATACTAATATAAAAAGGTAAGTATAATAACATTAATGTAGTGTTTCTATTAAATATTTTTATTTTATTTTTGAGTTAAATATATTTTTGGTCCCTATAGAATTCAGACATATCATACCTTTTTTTGCCTACCCTGTTGGAACAAAATAAGTTTAAACAATGTCTCTTAAGTTTAGATGATAACAAGATATTAAGATATCAATTGCAAATGCTAATATTTGTTCAAGTGCGTAGGATCATAGACAAAAATTATACAATGTCTTATTCATGTATTGGTTCTAAAAGAACAAATATAGATCAAAGAATTTTCAAGAGAAGCTAAGTTCAAGTCTGAATCTGAAGAAGTCAGACTCTGATGACTACCCAGAAGTTGGTGCAGTCAGACTCTAAAGATCATCTAGAAGCTGGACCTCAGACTCTGGTATCCAGACTCTGGATAACTGAAGAACAAAGGATCAAGAGTAATCGATGCCAACCTATGGTAGTTATCAAGATCAAGCAATAATAATTCTGAAGTGTCGGAGAGTTAATGGATGTCATTTTCATTTAAGGACAATTTGTACGACCACTACCTCCAACATTCCCTATGTGCATTGTATGAAGCTACAGTTGTGTCTCCTTTGAAAAAGAACGGATAATTCCTTATCAAGGAAAGTATTATAAATCACTCCTTCATAGGATATTAATCAAATCAAGCAACAAATCATTGTTCATTGATCATGCTTCTCAAACGACTCTATTGATGCGCTGACACTCTTCAACGTATCTATTCAACCTCTATATAAAGGATTGAAGACTTGAAGAATAAACAAGACTCTGCAATATTTTTAAAGTGTCATTACTTTTTCAAAATCATTACGCATCAAACACTTAGAATTTCTTATTAACTTTCACATCTTAGAAATTCTTAAGTCTAGAGTCTGAAATGGGTTGTATTTTGTGAACACCTCTGATTGTATATCAAGTGTTCATCCAAACAATGTTCTTTATAATATTTAAGCATTAGAAGTCTCTTGCTTGTGTGCTTGAGCATTGGAAGTCTCTTGCTTGTGTGCTTGAGTATTGGAATTCTCTTGCTTGTGTGCTTGACCAATTGTAATCTTAGCTTGTGTGATTATAGTGAAAAATATCTTGTAAGTGACAAGGGGACTGGACTACTTCCAGAATATGAAAGAAACCAGGATAAATTGTTTTGTGTCTTTCTCTTTTCTCTCTCTATCTCTATATCACTTTTATATCTGCTGCGCTTAACTCTGAACATTGCTTCAGGTTCTGAACTCTATCAGAAGCTTAACTTTGGACTTAGTTAAAAAGAAGAAAAAGCTAACACAAATCAACCCTCCTTCTTGTGTTTTTCTCACCTTCAGTTGACATAAGAGCATCTGGTTATGTTGTTCTAGACCTAACACTTAACAATGTAACATAAGAGATTATGAGAATAACATAGCTACTGGTGGTGATGGAACTAGAGATTCCAGAGTTGTATCATATGACTATGGTACTCATGACAAGCAATCTAATTCTTACAAACCTTCAATGTTTAATGGAGATCCTGAAATGTTTGTTTGGTGGAAAAATGTACAATCATATCATTGGTGTTGATGATGAACTTTGGGACATCATTAAAGATGATATTGACATTCCAGTAGATGAAGAAGGTGTAGCTGCTGATAGAAAGAAACACATTGCTGCTAAGAAAAAGCTCTACAACTTACAAATTAACAATGAGAAAGATTTAGTCAGCAATTAAAATCATAAACTAACGATAAGCTGGATTTTGTTGTTTTTTTGGGATGTGTGTGGATTGGGTCGAGACTATCTTATCCTTTTACCTTTTTTTTATCAAATAATAAGTGTTTGGTTGGTTTATCTACCATATAACAAAAGAAACTTTTATCCTACACTCCAACAATTATACTCCTACCTCTACAAATATTTGAGGTCCCATAAATGGAAGACTTAGTTGAGTTGGATGCACAACCTAATGGCCGGAATTGGGTGTCGCTTAACTAACCAACCGAGCTACCTATTGAACTTATTACTTGTTATGTAATATTGTATATGTCTGTAATTTTCTAGAATACTTTAGTAATTCATTGATAGAGTTTTAGCAAGTCTACTTGACAATGTCATTACTATTCGAGACGTATTAAATGGTGGGGGGTGGGGGTTTGCACTAGGAAAATTGGTTTGATTTTTCATGAACTAAAATAGTACTTGTAAATAGGATTTTTTAAAGATAATTAGAGATATGGATCAGTTCTTTCAAATCCTCTTGTTATTCATGTTCAGTAGACTACAACTACCCCTAATAATGTTCCACAAGTTTTACGATGATTAAAAAAATTACCTATGATCAATTCTTTGAATCAGAGTTCTCATCAGAGGATACAACTCCTTAATCTCTTAAGTGAGATAATATTCTTTGAAGGTTTTTTCGTACGTTAATCTATGATAACAACTAAATCATCATCTATTCCTAGACTGATTCGTGTAGTTGAATAGTTTCACTATATCCAATTTTAAAATCTATGCTTAGTAGTCATTCAATCTTTGAAATCAATTTATATATGATCAGGACATAAAATGCATTGCACACAACTTAAACTGAATAAAACTAGATTTGCATTATCACATATAGTGTTTCACAACCTACATGATTCAAACAGATCAAACAAAATTTGCTCTCGACCTAATTACTAAGAACTTAGCTACTCATAATTGAAATTACAATCAATAAATTCAAAGAAAAATGCATTACATACATAAGGATCAACAATTAGTTTGATGGCAAGCCACCTCTCCAATCTTCAATCTTCATCTCAAAAATGCAATCTCAGATCTTTGAATTTCAGAACCCTCTCTCAAACAATGATTTTTTCTTTTATAGGCAATGTCCTATGCGCTTAGAATCGTGTTATGATGACCAAAATCGTGACACATGCCATCATAAATTTCAAAATTAAACTCTGACGCTTCTCAAAATCGTGCCACGATTAGGTAATCGTGTCATGATTTTGTTAGCCGTAGCCAAAATTGTGTCAAGATAGTATTTCTAAAACTTACATATGTTTCTCTTGTTTTCTTCACTTCATGTTATAACACCCTAAACTCTTAAAGTGATAAATCGCGCAAATAATACAAACACACAAAGGAATTAGATTCTACTTCTTCTATAAGTCCAAACATGCATAAATAATTTTTCTCAAAACATCGCAGCGGAATATAATATCATCACATCTCATCAACAGATAATAAAATTCTCCAAAGTAGCCATGCCACATAATCAAAATATAACTCCAGAATGAATTTGACATCTCAAAATACTGAGTTATATAAATCTCAACAAGTCATAAAATGCAAACAAGGTAGTAGGTCTACCCAAAGACGGGTAGCTCCAAAGCTAGCCTTCAGTATACTCACCAAGCAAAGCAACAACTAATCATGCACTCCGTCTACCCATCCATATGAATAAGGTAGGCGGTCAACCAATCGATCATTGGGGCTTAGAAACATTTCAAAATTAAAGTATAATCAAATGAAAGTAAAACAACACAACTAATTCCAAATGATTAAATAACACTTAATTAGATCATTCATAACAACTCAACATCATTAATAGTCATCAAGTATAATAATGCACAAGTACATTTTCGCATCTTCACATATTCACCAAATTTCATCAAGCACATAATTCACCAAGTTCACCAATGCACATAAATCACCAAGGTTCACCAAGAACATAATCAAATATGACACATTTAACCAATTATCAAATGTATGCAATGCGCCTAGACCCAACTCTATATGCATGTGGTACCGGTCGCCACCTCAAGGTACAACTGTATCATAGTCATCGACATTTGAATACAAGGTATTATGGTCGTCTTCGTTGGATATATATATCCTAGTCGTCTTCATTGGATATAAATATCCTACTAATGAATGCATGAACATATAACTCAACAATGATTACGTTCAACAACAAATCATCATCATTTTTGTCTTCATTTTTCATACATACACTCATCATCAATAACGTTGTCATTTTGCATGTAATAATTCATAAACATAAATCATCATCATCATAATCATCATCAACAACAATCAACTCAAGAATCAACAAAATTCCTAAATCACATTTTGCATAAAAGACGGATAATTATCCACATCATGAAATTCATCATATTAAACACCCAATCATCATTGATTCATTCTTATTATATCATATCATCATCGTAACATAGTCAATTGTTAGTCATTCAGTCATAAAACTACATTTTAACAAAGTTCGTCTATTTTCATAACTTTCAACATTTTCTAAGTAATGCATCAAAACCAAGTCATACATGTTCAAACATCTCAACAAATCATACACACATGTTACATATAATCACAATAGCATATGCATATACACATCATAGACCAATTCCGATTAATTCCAAAATTTCACCAAGTTCGTCTCATTTTATCATTTTTCCAAAGAATTCCAATATTCCAATCAAAACCATGTTAAAGCTCATCAATACCATTCAAACCATTTTATAACTCATAGTTACAGTAAAAATCTTAACCTACCTTTTTCCCCTAAGAAAAACGAGTTTCGGAAAATTATGCGTTCTTGAGCATTTTTCAAAAAGTTTGATTCGATTTACAAAACCAAGTTCAATCTAATTCATTTGATGTTTCCAAAGGTTTAGAAAGCATGACAACAGTTAAATACATCAAAATAATCATTTAGGAAAATCCGGATCAACCCCCGAGTACCCGGAACGCCCAAAACATAGGGTGTTGAACTGTGCAACTCGCCGCAGCGTGTCAAGAGCTCAAGCAGCGAGTTCACGAGAAATGTTATATATAGTGAAACTCTTTATCACGAAAGAAGCGTGTTTTTTAGTTTGAAAGGAAATGGGAAAAATTTTGTAAAAAAAAAATGGAAATGTGCAAACTGCTTTTATCACTTTAATTTCGGATTTGACGGAATAAAAGCAAGAAATGGTTTTAGTCATGTTTGCTTCATGAGAAGATTTCTTGTGATATTTAACATTTTTCTTTACAAAAATAAACGATATTCATTCATTCAAATTGATAGAGTACATCGATACAATTCAAATCCAAATTCGCTAAAAACAAAAAGGATGAATCAGTGAACAAACTCATAACATCCATGTTAATATCATAAAATGGCAAAGTACCTATGCCTACAAATATGACTAATATGACTATATTCATGTCTTTGAAAATACTCATGTCTCCGAATCTCCAACGTCGACGACGCCAAAATCATTGTCATTGATCAAATCTGCACTTGCTTAAAGCTAATCTTTCAACCCGAATTAAATAAACACTGCACTAAGACGAGAAATCAAAACAAACAGAGTCGTTCAGAGACGACGAAATCACAAAAACAAACGAAAGAAAACAGAAAATATGTGAAATCACTTATTCAATTAGGATAGAAGGAAAAATAATTCAGAGGGGTGATTTTTGGGTCAAAATTAGTCCTAAATCACCCCTCTAAAAAGAAGAAGAAGAAAGGGGTGACGGCTAGGGTTTAAGAAAGAGAGAAGGTGATATTTAACATTATTGTTTTGTAAAATAGTGTAATTCATAGTTTTTCTTTCTTGTATAAAATTAATTACATTTCTTAATTCTGTACAATTTAAAAATGTAGACAAAAAAGAAAAATAAATGTAGAAAAATATAGAAAAAAGTTGAAAAACATAAACTTGATATATGTGTGTGTGAACGAAACTAGAAATGGTAATCTAAAATTGCATATCAAAGGTATTTTTTGGTGACTAAAAAATTTCTGAAACTCAATTATCACACTTAATTCACGGAGGAGGATCTCCTCCTCCTCCCTCTCTCTCACTCTTTACTCTTTACTTAAGTAGGATTAGAATCTTCATCGCCACGTGTGACTACATCTTTCACGCACTGAAGCGCGTGTTGATATACCTTCTTTTATTTTTATTTATTTATTAGTTTCCATATATCTTCCTTTCTTTTTCTCTATATATCGACAAGAGGCCAAGAAAAGGAGAACAATTTGGGTTTTTTTCTCGCAAAAAAAAGTTGTGCTTTCTCTTACTTCGCCTCCTCTGTCGTCCCTTCACCCACATAGTTCAACCTTCATTCATTTGTAATCGTTAAACTTCCTCTTTCTTATCGCAACAAGGTATGTGCATGTGTGCGCACATGTAAATATCCATATATTTATACATAAATATATGATATCTAATTTTTTGAATATAAGTGTTTTATCACGTTTTCTTTGTTTTCTATCTACAACTTACAGATCGGTGTATAACAACCACGATCCGTTTTTGCAGCATCATGTAGGTCTCGTCAGGGTCTTCTTCTTCATCTTCTTCTTTCATCGAGGTAACTAACTAAACTATTTTTTTTATTTTGTTTCGTGATTTGCTTGTCGTACACTTTTAATGTACTTTAATATATCCTTTCATACAAAATAACTTGAATTTTCATGGATCATATTGTTGAAGTTCTGAGTGTAAAAATATGTTGCTTGTGTTTTTTGGTGTTTTCGTTTTTGTTTGTTATTTGTATTATGTTTGTCTTGTGTTGTTTTTCTTTTCCTCATTATGTTTTCAGCTTTGACTTAATTGCATTTAATTACGCCACTTGTGTATAAAGTTTTGAAGATTGTTCATTGCTCACAAACAACTATTATAGTTCGTTGAATGACAATTAACTATTATTTGCTTCAAAATAGTAGTTAATTGTTTCTAAACACGTTTTAAATTTTTTAATGTTACATCTATTTAAAAATTTCTTCGAACGGTAATTAATTACTTGATAGAAATTTAGCAAGTGTACTAAAAACCATCAAAGTAATAATATAATAAAGTTCGTTTCCACGAGGACCGTGTTAATCTCAATAAAACAATAGCGTTAATAAATAGGATGTGTAAAGGTTATTTTGTTTGCCCTAGGCAGTATATTTGGTTTGATTGCATAAAATTTAAATGACAGAAAATAAAGATTTGATTTGAAAATAGGGAGAGAGATGAGATCAGATCTTTCGAATCCTCTGAGTTCCCCTAATTGGTACATTGCACCTATTTCTTATGAATATATCTCTAGTTTCACGATAAAATAGCCATAATCAATCCCTTGACTTAGGACCCTCTTCTCAGATTATAGTCTCTAATTCCTTAGGTGATCTAATATTCTTTGAAGGTTTTAAGAACGTTAACCTAATATCACAAATAAACGATTATCCATTCTTAGACTAACCCTGTTTATTTGAACAATTCAATTAGGTCTAAGTTGAAAGCTATGGTCAGTAATCATTCATTCTCACGAAATCATGTTTATATTTGATCAGGATATAAAAAGCATTAAGAACAATTGAATTGAATAAAAACTAGACTGTCATTCACAATAAATAGAGTTTCACAACAACATGTTTCAATTAGGGTTACATAGAATCATCTCAAACCTAATCTCTAAGAGATTTAGCTACTCATAATCGAGTTTACAAATAGCATAATCAATATAGGAATTAAAACATACATGAACTGGTAAAAGGTTGAAGAAATCGCCCTCCTAGCAGTCTTCTGTTCTCAAAATCGCACTTTGCTCTCTCCAAATCGTAACCCTTGTTTTCAGAATAGGGTTAACTCGCATTGGGCATAATTAAGGGAGTGAACAATTTTGAATGGGAGAAAAGAAATTTTCATTGCTTATTCATTCTACCATATATCATATCCTAGGTTTTAAATAACAGTCTCAGTCAAGGTTGTGACCGCGTTAAGATGTTGCAATTTCGATTGTTACGAATGTTGTTTTACACATTGGGGTTGTTGTAGTGTGAATTAATCACAATGTTGTATAAGTCTTATAAAAAGTATCAATACTATCTTATAATGTATAATAGCTTAATTTCACAGTGTAATTATTTTCATAATTTTGTATGAATTTGTTTCTTCTAAAAATCAAATTAACCACTGATAAATTCATGTTTCAATGTTTTAAGAGACAAGAGAAAACTCAATTTACCATAAAACCAACTAGTATATAAGCTCTCTTTCAATAAATTTAATTTTTTTTTACAGTGAACAATCACTTCTGTGGTCCATTAAATATGGTGTTTTTGATGAGCAAGAAATATCTGTCGGGTGGGTTGGAAGTACCAGGTTGAACTTCCTACCATAACTTCAAAATCCGAGTATTGTTTCTTGAGAAATAACACTGATGTGGCAGATAGTATACATCAAAACATTCAAATAGAACTACCTATCCCAGTAACTTGGGTAAAGAGTTCTGATATGCGTCAAGAAACAAAGATCGAGGTGCATGAGGAGCATAGACAGAAAGAGCGGATTCTTGTTTCTGGTTCTCAAAGAGACAACTGGACTGAAATCGAAGAGGCCGGTTTTGTTCTTGGCTTGTATATATTTAGGAAGAACTTCGTTAAAGTGAAAAAAATTATTGGCAATAAGAAGATGGAGGATATATTTTCATTTTATTTTGGGAAATTTCGTACTTCTGACAAATATCAGAGATGGTCTGGATGTAGGAAAATGAAAAGTAGGAAATGCATTTTTGGGCATATAATTTTCAGAGAACCAAGGCAACATGAGCTTTTGTTTCGTCTGCTACCGAATGTGTCGGAGGAATATCAAAATAAATTACTTGAGGTAATGACATAAACAATTCCAAAGTTTGTCTTTTTAATATCATTGTTGCTACACTGTTATGGATTGGATATATACTTATTGATTTCTCTTCCATACTTATTAGTTGCTATGTTTAATTGATTGGTAGGTGTTGAAGACATTTGCAAGAGAGGAAAATGCTTCTAGAAGATTATGTTTCGACTCTGAAAACTTTAGCCGGCCTGAAAGCACTTGTTGAGGGAGTAGGAATTGGTAAGGGGAAAAAAGATCTTACAGGACTCCCTGTTGATTCTGTAAAATCCGCCCCAAGTCATTCTGGTTCGTCCTTCAAAAATACCGAAGGGAAAAGCGTGTGTAATGCTTGAACCTTCAGAAATAATAAGTTTCCTGACAAGTAATTTCAGATTAAGTAAAGCACGAGTTGGTAATCTCTTTTGGGAAGCCGTTTGGCCTCGTCTACAAGCAAGAGGTTGGCACTTAGAGGAACCTAGATGTTATAATTACGTTGTTGCTTCTAAGAATTCTCTCGTCTTCCTTGTTCCTGGAGTTAAACAGTTTTCAAGGAATCTACTGAAGGGGGTACAATATTTCGATTCTCTATCTTACGTCCTCGATAAAGTTGCATCCAATCCTGAGCTCATTGATCTAGAGAAAAATGCAACAGTACTTCCACCTCATGAGAAAGTGCCGGAAACTTTTGCATTTGGATATCTAGACAAGAAGAGGTGCAGCAGAAGTCAGGAAGGTTGTTCAGTATTAAAACCTTCACAACGCGTGCGGCGTAAAGTGAAAGGTTATGGTAGTGGTGGTGTTGTAGGTTCTGAAAATGAGGAAGGACCAAAGGTTGTCTCCAACGGTAATGGCAACAGAGGCTTCAGAAAATGATGTCTTATAATGAGAGATTGAATATGATTGTTGGTATCTACTTAGCAGCATATGTTCTTGTGAGAATATTTATGTTTTTGTTGAATGTGATAAACTTTTTTTTTTGTTAGAAATGAAATGCATGGATGTTAATATGCATAAATATCCTTATCTTTTGGTGAAAAGAAGAAAACAAATGTGATGGTGATTTTGTTGTTAAATTTTAACTATTTTTATTGCCTACTCTCACTGGTATGTATATACCCATGAATACTTAAAAATCTGTGCATAACCTGCCATACAGGTATCACGATGGATTTGAAGCAGACATAGATATCATATGTATCCAATGAAACATCCCTAAATTCATACTTTGATTTGATGTTATAAATAATTAATTAATTATAGATATTACAAGAAATATCAAATGATTCCATTAAATTTGACAATATCCCTTGTAAAAAATTACAATTTTAACCAAACATGTACAGTAACAAAGATTCCACATAAACCAAGGAACCCCATCATCTATTCTCCAATAACATTTATAAGAGTATGCAATAAAATTACTAACATTTAATACAACTATGTTTAATTTGATTAAAAAAAGCCGAACACAAGATTACATTCCCTTGCCTCATAAACCGGATGGTTAGTATTATAATTCTTGATAGAACTCATAATTAAGAAAAGTGTTGTTACATCAAGTAGTCATTGAGACTTATATACGAAATTACACCAACTAACTCTTAATTAACATGTAACTAAATTTTGCATCTTTAATAGCCTTCTGCAAACTGGAAGGTTGTAACAGCACTCGCAACTTGAGAAGTACAAAAAAGAAATATCAAAAAAAATCGACAGAGAGAAGTATGAAATGTCTAAATACATCAAGCAAAAAATGTTTAATCATATATCATATCATATGAAATGTCATAACATTCTACCATATATCATATCAATGATTAAAATTAGGATTCTCACTTTTACGTAGGGCTTCTGAAACTTATCATAGTGTAATTTGTTATGTAGGGCTTCTGAAACTTTTGTTTAATCACACAACTCTAACAAAGCTGGCTAATCTCACTTGTGATTTGTGAATTCGTGGAATATGTTTGACCGTAGGTCAATTTATGCAGTGAATAATGTGGTTTGGTTCCACTGACTCCTAAATGATCAAACTAAAAGCATTGCAGTCATGAGTGCTTATCATTTCTTGACATCAACAACCAATAACAATACATCTGATTATTCTCATATTTTGCAGCTTAAAGTGGTACCTCTTAAAGTTAGTCTTTTTGATTGACGTCTGCTTCTCAATCGTATCCTAACCAAAACTATCATCATAATGATCAGAGGTATGTGGGTGGTTTTGACATGAATGAAGATGCAGATCATCTATTTGTCAGATGCGGTCAAGGTAGCCAGGAACGAGTCCCAGCTCGTAGGATCGCACGTTCCTACGTGCTTTCCACAGCCAAGCATGCTCCGACCTTGATCTGGATCGTTTTTGCTATTGTTTTGGTTAGGATCAAGTTTCTGTAGTAGAAACGTAAGAAAAAACGTGTTGGGCTGGGCTTCACGAACCGGGTCGGGTCAATAATAAAACCTAGTTTTAAATATAAAAAAGATACACGTTTCTTTCATCTTCACCTTTTCTAAACCCTAGCCAAGCGGCGGCCGCAATTCCGTGTCCCTTTTCCGGCAAAGTTTTCGCCGTCATTCACTCTCTTCCGTCACCTAAAACCTTGTTTTCATTTACTTTCATCCATTGAAACTCAGTTTTTCACGTTACCCATAACTATCTGCGTTTTTTCCTCCCTTATCTTTGTTCTATGTTATGATTTTGAATAATGATGGTGACTATGACTCATTAATGTGTAGTTTAAGGCACTTAAGTTTTATAAGTTTTTTTATTTTTATGCTTTTTTTGTGTTTATGTATATCTGAAGTTACAATTTTTCCCTTGAGTGGGTTCTTACGAATCGTGTTACATTCCCCGACTTTATGTCCCTTCACCGGCCAATCGAACCTACATAGAAACTCGTTCCTGACTACATTGAATGCGGTTATTTTGGTATAATTTGGTCCTTGGTTTTAAATTGGGTAAGTTTTGTTACAGGGCTTCACGGTGACAATACAAAACATCTTAAGCATTTTTGCTGTTTAGGTGGCTCTTCCAGGCAGACACGTACGGATTGAAGATTATTTAGGTCTCTTGTGTGTGGCTTATCTGGAAAGAAAGAAACAAACACACTTTTCACCATGCGAATGAGAATATGCATATGTTATGTGAAAAAAATAAGATTTTGTCTTGCTCGTGGTTGAAAGCGAGATACACTACTTTCATTTTTTATTACCATTACCGGTAGTTTAACCCTCTTTAGTGTTTGAAATTTTTCTTATAGTTGTTTACTTTCTTTTCTTTGCTTGATTTTTCAATTTTGTATAGTTACTTTGTAATTTCACTTTGAGTCTTTTTTGAAATTGCTTGTGCTGAAAAAGGCTTGTTCGGTTTGATTAATATATTCTATTTTAACCTTTTAAACAAATTAATTTTTAATTGCTTTGAAGAATAATTAGTATAATTTTCAATAGATAATTTTTATTTTCGGTTTGACACATGTTAGCATTTTCTATTGGTCAATCAAAGTACATATTTCCTTGAATAAATAACTTGAAACTAAAAAATATTAATAGAATCAATTTATTTCTTTTCAAATTCAAAATTATATACTTCACTTATATAATTCATATGTATCATTATACCAATATTAAACAGTCATTGTTGATCCCGTAAACTTAGCTCGGTTGATAGAGATAATGCATAATATATGCAAGGTTGGGGTTCGAATCTCGAATACCACAAAAAAAACGGTCATTGTTGAAAATATCTTTTTTAAAAAGAATATTTAGTTAAAAAAAACTGACTTTAATTTGATTTTTTTTTTTATAAACTTTAATTTGATTATACAGTAGAAATATAATATTAAACCTAAATATCTTGTTTCTACAACACGTTTGAAACATTTTGAGCCTTGATCCCAATACTCCAATTTCAAGGTTACATAAGCCATATGACATACAAAGGAGGAAAAGAGTGGTTAATTTTTTCCTGTTTTGTTTCATTTGTCTATTTCTCTTGAGGAAAAGAGTTGTTGAGCTTTGGAATAAAAAGGTTGGGAGGAGAATATATTGACTTAAATAGAACCAAGTTTTATTTATTTTAATTAGATGAACCAAAGACATGTTTATTCCCAATAGTACACTCTTTATAGATGGCTAATAATATGCACAACCTTTATAGAGCTATTATTACATGATTTCATACTAATATCAACTTTTTAGGTTCATTAATAAATGATGTATTTAGTCAATAATATAGATCAAATACAATATTTATTGAATGAACCTAAAAAGTTGATTTTTGCTTATAATAGTGACCTAGAGAAGAGAAATATCACTTTATGTTATGTCTTATAAAAAAACATGATAAAATAAGCTGAATTGTCAACTTTCAGCTCAAAAAAATGAAATAAAATGCTTCAAGACAAAAGTTGATCAGTTGTTTGATTAAGTTAAATTCTCTAGCCCCTTGATTTCAAATTGTGATGCATATTGTTTTGTAGATCAGTAGCATGATGCTTAACTCCACTGTTTTTCTAAACCTACTTTTCAAATGATCCCACCTGTGACCTAAACCCCGTTATAACCTAAAAAGTCCTTAAAAGTGTGTGCATAATACTGACTTTGATTGATGCTCAGAAATTTTTCAAGTTTTGGTAACATATTAATTATGCATGTCGACTGTGTGAACCTTGTTAATTTTTCAATATTGTTGCGAGAAGTTGTGAAATGGACATGTTTGCCAAGCAAGCTAGCTCATCAACTGCTAACTAAGAAGATGAACTTTTGATATGACCACCGGTGAAATAAGTATTATTTTTCTGTTATTTTTCATTTTAAGTTGGTTCGTTGAGGACAAGTAACGATGCAAGTTTGGGATTGTGATGACACTTTGTCATCTCTCTTTTGTTAGTCATTTTTTATGCAATTTTTGTGTTAAAACTCATTGTAATCATGAGAGTTGGAGACTAAAATGAACAGAAAGGAGAGGCACAAGAAACCAAAAATTGGGCGCCGATTTGATGCAATCGGGGGCCGATTTCACACCACAAAGGAGCATTGGCATTCAACATTTTCGACGGCCAATTTGGACAAATTGGGCGCCGATTTATGCAGGAGCGGGTATATGGATTTTGAATTTTGATAGATTCGGGCATCGATTTTTACACTAAGAGGCCCGGTTTTTATTGTGTCTATATAAGGAAAACTCATTTTCTGATGAAGGGTTTGAAATTTTAGAGGGAAAAAGCATATTTTGGAGCTGAAGCATTTACGATATGGTGGGAGACCATCAAAACTCATAGTCAGCCCTCTGATACATGTATGAATCTTTATTTTGAATTAGTTATGTGTACTTTAGCTATGAGTTACTAAT
>Ga0315914_1006799_pt1 | contig 16080 bp, 7 predicted proteins | sample MpolenodulesMG_FD_203920 | JGI IMG/M metagenome (GOLD analysis project Ga0315914, IMG submission 203920) | Medicago polymorpha root nodule microbial communities from Los Angeles, California, United States - elongated nodules | ecosystem: Host-associated > Plants > Roots > Nodule | place: USA... | reverse complement strand
TATATATATATATATATATATATATATGGTTATATATATTTTTGATCCTTATAAATATGTTAACTTTTCGTTTTAATTTCTTTAAAATAATATTTTTCAGCTTTTAGTCCTTAAAATATTTTCCATCTTCTTTTTTGGTCTCTCCTTTAAAGTAAACGCAAATGAAGAATTCATATTTTTGAATAAAATTTTGCAGAAAAATTCATAATATTATGAGAATCTCTCAAAAAAAATAGAAACTTTTAACAAAACATGAATTTAATATGAATATTTATATTTGTTATGGTTAAAAGTTCATATTTAATTTGTGTTTTGTTAAAAAATTCTAATTTTTTTACAATATTTTACACATTTCTGCACAATTTCATTAAAAAATACAAAATTTAACTTAAAAATATGGACCAAAAGTAGTTATTGAAAAATTTTATAGGGACAAAAAGTTGAAGGAAAATTTTATAGAGATTAAATCGAAAAGTTGGTATCTTTATAAGGACAAAAACATATTTAACCCGTGTATATATATCTTGAAAAGAAATATGAGAGAGTAGTATGATTGTTGATATATGATAAGAAACAGAGAACAAAAGAGAAATGAAATTTTTATTTTTTTTTAAGGGAGAAAATGAAATGTTTATTGAGTTATAAAAATTTAGGTGTCTAAATATAAGTGTCTATATATTTGATGTTAAATCCCACTCTTTGTGCAACAAAAAATCCTCATGTTTGTATTATTTTTTTAAGGAATGTTTGTATGATTTTTTTTAGCAATTTGGATATCGGTGCAAGAAATATAAATTAATAGATACATAACATAAGGAGTATACAAAACTAAAGTTTTATATAGTATGTTCAATCACACTCTAGTTCACCTTATAGTTTCATTTCGTTATATATTAATTTATAAGAAAACTCTTACAAATAGCATAGGCTTAAATATGCTTTTTATTTTTACGGTTGATTAAAAATATATGATTCGTCCACAAATTCTAACTCACTTGATATATATTTTAAAATTTTAAGGTCGAACGTTGTGATCGGAGTTTAAACCCGAGCCTCTTCACTTGTCTCTGTGAGTTTAATGATGATATGACATTTTGTCTGCTTACAAAATAAAAACGTGTGATTCAAATGGCTAGGTTCACTAAGCATATTGGCCAGAAGTGGCGAGGTCTAGAATTCCTCCACTATTCTGTTGAGGCAGCCTCACACAACGCCCTTTTGTCTATGATCAACAAGAATTGGGTTTTCACTCAAGTCTCATCGATGAACTCTCAACTTGGATCGAACAAGCTAAAAATTGCAGCTTCAGACCCAACCTAATAAAACCAGAATGATGTTCCCCCACTATAATGCCCTAGCTCCAGTTACAAGTTGGAGCTACAAAACTGGCAGACTTAAATATCCATTTTTGATTCATTAAAAAATAACAAAGTCGTTTTAACAAATTTATACAAAAAGGAAATTAGGGTTTTTCAAATCAACCCAAATCTTACTTACTAAAGCTTGTTTGGTCAAGCTAACCCTAACCCTAAATCTAACCTAACAATTTCCCTCTCATTCTAATGCATTTAATTCACAGGTTTTACATCCTCACCCTTTTAACACGCAATAAATTCATTTCATTTCAAATTGTTTGTCATTCATTAAATAATTTAAGGAAATTCATTTCAAATTTGAGAGCATTTTCTAATTAGTCGATCTGAATTTATTCTATTGCATTTAATTCACACCTTTGACTTCATCATCCCTTTAACACGCAATAAATTCATTTCATTTCAAATTGTTTGCGATTCATTAAATCGTTTAAGGCAATTCATTTCAAATTGGAATGGCAGTTCAGCACCAACAAACAAAGTCAAATCATTCATCTGTTTGACCTTCTCATTTAAAAGAAATTAAATGCTCATAAACTCTTATTTTAATCATCATTCATTCATTTGAAATTCAAAAATTCACTCCTATCATCATTCATAATATCCTTTGACTTTCTCATTTAAAAGCAATTGTGATAACATTAAAACAATTTTGAATTACGATTTCACTCCCTTCTATTCTCAAATCCTTTTAATGCAAATGAATGTGTGTTTTAATTGTCCATTGGAATATACAAACTCGATATAAATGTGTACTAATGGCATTCGAACCGTTTTTGGATTTTATATAACAAAACAATTAATTAGCATTGGAAATAGACATGCACATTAAGTATCATTATTAGTGATGAATGCCTCTGAGGAACACGAAAGGAAAGAGCTTAATGAACAATTGACTTATTTCAAGTACTATATATACACACACTGAGATTTGTTTTGCCATAACAGCAAAGATATCACTCTTTACATAAGAGTAGCCATGATGGACAACCAATCTGCCATAAATGTCACAAAATTCCCCATTCAATGCCAAAGAGGTTTTTTTTCCTCAAAAGATGTTTTCTTTATCTGCATTTTCGTTTTCATATGAGTTGAGATTTGGCAATTGCTTTTTGGTGTCTTTCTTACGATTTTTGCGTTTACAAATATGGTTTTATGGGAATATGAACCAACAGATTCACCTTATATTCATCTCTTGAGGCTTAAATAACCTACCTATCACGTATAGTACCATCCAAAAGAGATATATTTGATAACATACCTGATTTTGTAAAGTCAATATTTGTCATATTTGCTATCCTTTGTTCATGTTATGTAGCATTTGTAAGAGAAAAAAATGTTATAGATAAATCATTCCTATTAAGATTGTAAGTCAGACACAAAATTTGTTTGAGTTTTATGTATGATTGCTTTTAATTGATATTGACAACACCATTGAGCATCAGCATCAATCCTAACAACGATAAGTATATCGACACTATGAAATTTATATATAGAACATATCACACTGAATTTAATACCAATGTTGTATGTTGTTTAATCTTTGTTGTATCAGCCTTATGTAGTTGTTTCTTTATTTCTTTATTACATTGTTTCTCATATGGATGTTGTGTATCCTACTAAGTCCCGGTTTTGCAAATCCTTTTTGTTATTCTTAAATATTTTCGAAATCCTTTTTAATGTGCTATTTTTTAATACTATATGTTTTATTGATTACTACACTAATCATATGTTTGGTTACTTGAAACACTAATCATACGTATGATTACTTGAAGTTAGTTGTAAATTTAACCCCTTTGGATCAGATCTATATTCGAAGAGAGTTTGCAATAATCTCATCAAAATTACATTTGTCAATCATTACTTGAGAAATAATAGTGATGTTTTCAACTACGTTACAAATTTGGTACGATTAATACATCGTTGAAAGACATATTAAGGCATATTTTATCACTATATTGTATATCTACTAAGGATTTGTCTAACATGTGTAACATTGCACATGTTAAAACAATTAAAAGTAAAAAAAAATTGAAAAATATATTTTTAATTAAAAAATTATATATTTAATATAAAATGTACGTTTCAATACAAACTTATTATTTTGTTTAAAAAAAATACAAATTTATTATTTTAAACTTCTTAATATGTGCAAATTTGCACATGATGAAAACAATCATCTAATAATCACATTTGTGTTTTTCGATAGATACATACATGACACATGTCAAATATAACTTATTGATCATTATAAAAGTCGATAGGACCCGTGCGTCGCACGGGTCGAAAGTCTAGTTAATAATAATTTTGTCATTTAAAAAAAAAAAAACCTAATAAATACACAAATAGTTCCTCAACAACTTCACAAAATTGTTAAAAATTTTTTTATTACAGATTGATTCTTAGACCCACTTGATTCTATACACATGAGTATAATTTATAAAACATATTTTTTAACCTTGCACCAATTTGTGAACTTAGATCCACTTTTATTTTATAACAAATAGTCTGAGGGATATTTACTATGTTATCCCTTACTTTAAATTGGTTTACACTAGTGGATATTAATTGATTTTTTTTGTCCAAATGAAAATGTGTTTTGTTGGTCTAAGTTAACAAACCCATATATATATATATATAATCTTTTTTTTAGGGGTAAAATACATAGAGATTGTTAAATACATTACTACCTAATTATAAGACCCTTTTGGCAAAATCACGAAAAACTCTCAACATTACTTGCGGAATAAACTCTCAATAAAAACCAAAAATGTTATTTATAGTGATGTTATTTATTGTTGATTAAAGAAAAAAATGTATAATAAATAAGGATATGTAGATAAAGAACTAATTAATGTAGTTGAAAATAATAGAGTATTATAAAAAGGGTCAAAAAAATGTTTTAAAATGGTCTTATAATTAGGGCCAGAAGTAGTATTATTACTTTTACAAAACATTAGAAGAAGAAGAAAAAAAACAGAGAGGCCAGAGAAAAAAAATATTGATGAGAAAGCGGCACCTTATAGAACTTGAGCTGGTAACAGTATGTCAAGAAGAGCTAGGCAAGTGTGTATTTAAGAGATTATTAGGTGTAATTACTAAGATTCCTCTGCAGAAACATGAGTAGTAAATAATTAGAAACATACATATAATTAATTCATTGGTAATTTAAAATAGAAAAAAGAAACTAGAAACACAGTAAAATGAAGACAATCACCTCTAAATAAAAATGTTCTTCAATTTGAGATATCAAAGAGTACTCACTCTTGTTTGTGTAAGAGAGTGTGTTTTTTGATGTTGCGTGCTATAGGTTATTTATGAAGTTGATGCAAGTGCATATATTTTTTTATTATTGATGGGAGACTTCGATTAAAGGCCAGTTAGTCATGTGAGAATGCAAGTGCATAAGGTCTATGGTCTTCTTTTTTTACACTACTCTTTTTGTCTGTTATTAAAATGTCCCTTTATACTGTTTTCCAGATAGATTAAAAACAAGAGTTTGTTTAATGGGTGTGTACACAAGGGCGCCTTCTAGGGTGAGTGTCCTTGATGGGTCTCTCACGGTGAGAGAGCATTATTAACCGTTAGATTGTAAGCTTTCAAGATTGTTATGATGCACTACCAACACCTTATCAATTTCCATTCCCACTCTTCTCTTTCTCTTCTTCAACTACTTTAGTTTTCCAGAACAAATCTTTCTCTCTCCTTGCGATAATCAATCCATAATCAATTGTGAAATGACAAGGAATTGGAAAACAAAGGAAGGGGATTTGTCCCAGTTCAAGATTAATATAATGAAAGGAAATTGTAAAAGAAAAAATAAATAAGCTAGTTAATTAACTTGTGTTCCTTTATTAATATCCAAATTCCAAACAATGGATTTTCTGCTTGTTCAATAATTTGCATGCATCTTCTGCAAAAAAGAAAAATGGTGTTTGCTTGCGGTTCCTAAAAGCCCCAAAAGGTGGTTGAGAGGTTTGAAAGATGTGTGAAGCTTTCGAAATATCAAAATTTTGTCACTAAATTTCTTTTTTTCTTTCTTAAACTATTAAAACTTGAATCTTTCACACTTAAATTGGTTAAATAAATTCATTAAGTTTTTTTAAAAAAAATTATCTCATTACTCTTTCATGGAAGCACATTGGTATTTCAAAGGAAAAATATATTGGTTTCAATGGCAGAGCTCCAGATCAACGGAAGATGCGTTCGACCAAGCTTATATGTCAACTCTGTTTGAAACTCATGTTGCTGCCAATCTGAATTTTTGGGTGAGAAACAGAAGAAGGTTGAAGATGAAGAAGAGAGAACAAAGTGAGAATTTAAAAGTATCCGGTGTTGTTGGTGTATGTTAACAATCATAGAATTTTAATATCTAACCGTCAAAAGTTGTTTTTTTCACTTGCTCACGGTGGGAGACCTATCAAGCTCTCCCACCCTAGCCTGAGCCGTTCACAAGTTTATTTTCTATTATTAGATAATTAACACTCGTCATATTTTATTTAAAATCTTGTGCATACTGCAGAACAATGTGTCTTTATTTTGTGATATCCATGACTTTGTTTTATCTTTCTTTTAACTAATCATTCTCTCTCATAAAAAAATATTTATTTTCATCATTTATCAAATCATTCTCTCTTATTAAAATACACCATAGACTTGGTCTTTTCATTGTACCATGTCCTTATTAAAATTATTTTATTGTTTTAAAGTATATACACAAGTCAAAAATTATATATTAGAAAGAAAGAAAAAGGCTAAAATACACTTATGACCCCCTATGTTTGGCTCCTTAGCAATTTTGGCTCCCTATTAAAAAAAATCACTTTCCAGCCCCCTAACTTCACCCCCTTTTGCAACTCATAGGCCCCCTCTGATTTTGATTGGTCAAAGCCCAAGTGACCATGAGGTGGACACCACGTGGCATTTAATGAATCAAAAAAGAAAAAGAAAAAAGAATTGGCACCGTGGGCATGAAGATCTGGAAACTCCTATCATGTGTTCTTCCCCAAAATCATATGTGCAAAATCCACCACCAATTCATTCAACCAATTCTGAAAATCCAACACCATTTCATTCAATTCATTCCTTAATCTAGGGAATAACCAATTCTACCATCAAATAAATCAGAATTTCAAATCAGTCTGCTGGTTGACCAGCATCGAACATCCTCTGGAAGCTTTTCTCATTCAGTTTAGACATAACATACTGTGGCTGAAAACAATGATTTTCAATCATCCAGTTCTACAATCTACGCACAACATCTGCACCATCAAACATCTCACCATTTAACACAGGACCCGGTGCATAGTAAACTCCAATGTCTGTGAACATATGAGCATCTTGTGTGTCTCCCTGCTTGCGTTGCAGCTCAAAACTTGCTTCTGGGTAAACCATAGTTTTGACTGGCAGCTTGTACAGTTTGTGTGGACAGAGTCAAATGGGGTAGATTTATTATGGAAATCAATAATGTAAAAAAGAAACATATAAAATAAAATTCAAAGTCTTCTTGAAAAGATTGAGATTGAAGGGTTGTTTTGAAAAGAAAAGGTGGGTGGTTTATTAGGGTGGAGATTGAAACGTGAAGGGGTTGTGGTTATGTTAGAGAAGAAGATGGTTTGGTACACACTAATGAAGCCATCACCATGTTTGGTTTGTTTTTTCTAACAACATTTTGGAGAAGATGAAGATGTAATGAAATTGAAGTTTGAAGAAGATTGAGACAAGGTTGCTGTGTTGTGGTGTGGTGTTTTGGGGTAAGCCGCAAGCTTCTTCTGCTCACGCCGATCCATTCCATCCTTAAACCCTCCGCTCCTCGCCGTCGTCGATCCACCGCCACCTTCTACTCGCCAAAGGCTCTCAATCCCTCTTCTCAATCATTATCGACCCTTTCTCGCAGTCTCCTGTACATCTTATATCACAATTTTCATGGTTCATCTCATTCAAAGTCGTCCTCCCTCTTTCTAATTTTGATGGTGTGTAGAGAGAGCTTTTTTTGGTAGGGAAGAGATAAACGATGAAGTGGGGGTGGAATCACGTGCCAATTCCTTTTTATTTCTTATTTCTTTTTTATTTTATTTTTAATTAATTAAATGCCACGTGGCGTCCATCTCATGGCCACTTGGGCTTTGACCCAGTCAAAATCAGAGGGGGCCTATGAGTTGCAAAAGGGGTGAAGTTGGAGGGCTGAAAAGTGATTTTTTTTAATAAGGGCCAAAATTGCTACAGAGCCAAACATACGAGATCAAAAGTGCATTTAGCCAAAGAAAAAGGGTGTGTTGGACGTCTGAAAAAAGGGGTCTCTTGCCATTTTTAATAAATTTTTTATTTTATGACAATAGAAAATATAGGACATGCAATATTTTCTTAAAATTTACTAAAATTAATAATAATTATTTGTCTAAAAAAATAAAATAATAACAATTATCATTAGTCCGGATCCATACTAGACGTCTTTTAAGGAAACTAGACATTCTTCATTAATATTTACTAGTGGGCCTTTCTTTTATAAAACATTTATAAAGTGGTTTTTTTTTATAGATTTCTCTACTAAAAGTAATCATATTTGAGATATGTCAAATATTAAACATGAATGCTTGTTTCATTCCGGATTTAAAATTAAATTCCTCATACTATTTAACTTTTGTCATTAGACCCAACTTTGATCGATAAAAAGTTTTATTTTCATTTTTGTTTTTTGGTAAAAAAAAAAGAAGCTTTTTTTCCTTTATTATTGCGTGTGAGACTTTTAGATACATACATGCATTTTTAGCAGATTATTAACTCAACTAATCCGGGAAAAGATGCTATTAGTCTTGGAGTTGGACCTTTAGTGTATTATTTGCTGTCTTTCTTAACTTTTCTGCCTCACTTACGACGAATTTTACTTACTACCACCACCACCACTTATTCGTTCTAATAGTCAAATTAAGTTTTATTTATATATAAAAAAATATTAAATTTACTATAAAATTTTGTCCCTTCCCAGCGTTAGTAGCAACGAAAAAATCCTTTAAAATTTTTTAAGTCCCTTTTTCATAGCGCAAAAAAAAAAGAAGAAATCATAAACGAAAAACATATCTCTTTTTTGTTTATGATTTCTTATATCCATATTCATGGAGATCAAATTCACATGATACTTAAGAAACGAATGTGTAATTCTTTTTCGTAATTCAAAATGCGGAGGATTATGGAGAATTCTAAAAGAGTATTTTATTGAAGAATTCAGTTATTACTCAACAAATTCAAATTTCAATTTTTAAGGGATGAGATCAATTCAGAAGTGCCTTATTGTATCTTTTATTAAAATGGATTTATCTTTTATTGTTCTTTTCCCTTTATTCTTTTATTGCATTTTTCTAGCTTTGTAAAAAAAAGTATTGTTTCTCGATGTTATATTGGTTATATTTTTATAAAGAGAAATATGGGTTAAACCAAAAAAGTAGAAAAACAAGAGTCAAAAACTAGTATCCTAAGAAAGAAAAAAAGTGCATGAAGGTTGGTTGTGTCAAAAATCGATTTCAGAAAAATAAAATAAATTAAATAAATAGTTATGTACACATCACATGTTGTTTTTGGAAAAGTGTATGAAGATTGTTTGTTAACTGAATAGACAATGAATAGTAGCGTATACATCCCACGTTCACCTAAACGTCCATCTAAGTCGTCACATTATAAAACTAACATTGAGTATGTATAAATATTAAGATGGGTACTACATAACTTAATATACGGTTTAGGCTGATCTAGAACCTCGTTTTCTCTTGGTGTTTTTTCTCTTAGAGTCTCCTCCTACCGTACTAAATGTCTGTTTTTCGCTGGTTCTTTCATGTATTTAGACATAGCCAAAACCATCTTCGTTATTTCACTTTTCTCACCATCACTTTTGTCATCGTTAGTAGTGTATACATCCACATTCACCTAGGTGTATTGACTTTGATTAAATCTTTGGAAGTTCGCGGTAAAATGACATTAACATGTTGATTGAGTGGTTAACCAGCACACTTGCTACATAAAATTGGTAAAAGAGTGAATAGAGATCACAATAAAATTGAATAATAGAACGGTAATTGATATTAAACTTTCTTTTTAAGAGACTTAACACTGTCAGATTTGAACTAATTGATATTAAACTCTCTTTTAAAAGACTTAACATTGTTGAATTCAAACTCAATCACTCATAATCTCAAAAAAATTATTAACTAGTTTATTTGTTCGGTGTTGCTCATGTTACATACATAATATTAATGTTTGTGTCATATATATAATATGAGCAGTGATGTTTGTATATCTCTTTCTTATAACTTTCACGACAACTTTGTTTTTCTCTCTTATAATTGGTCAAAAACAATAGAGAGAGAAAAGAAGAGAGAGAATAAAAACATAACGTGAGTATGAAAGGGAAAGTTGTCAAAAAGTTAAATAAAAAAGTATGACCATTCCATTTCCATTGTAACGAGACCTTGATAATTCAAAGTCTGGTTGTAAGGTAAGTCTGATCAAGAATTGTTCCACTCAAGAATCGAATTTAGACTGTACCAAAACACATTTTATCAATATGCAAATTATTTTCAGGAGAAAATGATTTTGGTAATCCGGAGTTCAATCAAGAGATAAGTAAAATCTAATAAAAAAATTGTTTCACTTATGAGTCGAACTTAAGTTCTTCAAAACAATTTCTCTCTGTTAGAATTGTCTAAAAATTAAAAACATAATAAATATATAAGAGAGAGTATTGTCTAAAAAAATTATCATAAGATGGTTGTCTCTTTGAATTAAGCCGAGTTGTTATGCCTACATTTTTTTTGTGGTGGTCAAGGTTTAAACCTGAATCTTACATATATTATGTATTATCGATACCAACTGAGTTAAGCTCACGAGGACAATTGTTATCCTACTTTAAGACTTTTTTAAACATTTCTTTTTTAGAGTTTTTTTTTACTCAAATGGGACATTAATGTTTCATCCATCCCCAGTGCCTTGAACACCGTAAATAAATAAAATAAATAAAAACAGTATGATTTATTTATTGTTGTCGGTGTCTAAGACACATAGTATATCGTATCACACCGACCTTTTTCAAAATGAAAATTAAAAAGTAAAAATTATTTAACTCTATGTATAAAAAATAGATTATGCCCGAATCAAAATATTCTGTCACCACTTATAAAAGTAGCCACTCGTAATCAATTTATGCAGATGCTCACACACTCTTAAGTCTGAAGCTATTTTCGAATCATCACTTTCGATATGCAAAGAAACAGAGAAGAAAACATGTCTTCTTCCAACTCCAACAAGGCAGTGAAACGAAGAAATGTTGTGTTAAATGACAAACAAGTTGAAGTTGATGGAAACAGGGGAACTGAGGAAGAAGAAGAGGAAGAGTCGGTGTTCAACGTTACGAGTCAGTTGTTCTTAAAACCAATTGAGAACTGTAAGAATCTTGACAAGGAAGTTGTTCTACGACGAATTCGACACCGAAAGAGGATGAACAGAGTACGAGCTGCCGTTGGAGCCATATTCTTAGGCTCTAGTGCCAATAATACTGAAAATGGAGACGCATCTGTTCAACAAAAGAGATGGGTGGATGATCCATTTGCTGCTTTGTAAATTAGTGCTGTATGAGTTTAATTAGTTATCTGTTTATTTGCTTTTATCAAAGTAACTTTTTCTTAATAATATTGTTATGTATGTTATGCATGCCCTGGTGATTTTATAGTTCTTGCCCTATTTTGTTTGGGCATAGTGTATATATGTATTTTACTGGGAAATTGGAATAGCCATCTTTCCCATGGTTTCTGCTAGTTCATTCCTAGTTACTAGTATATATGAGAGTTTTGGATATGTTATCATGTTGTTATTAATTATTTTGGTCATGTAAAGATTGAATTTCATCATATTGAATTGGTTTTAGAAAAATGGTTACACGTAAATGATTAACTGAAACATTACATACTTATAGCTAGGTATGTAAAACTGGTTAAGTTGGGCACGCAACGAATAACGATGTAAGTGTCACTCTCTGGTAGCTCCACAACATCACAAATGATTGAATCTGAGAAGCTTGATAGCTGTTAATTAATAAAGGGGTTGGTATTGGGACTAAAAAAACTAACCATCTTCATGATATCGAAACTTAGCATAAGATACAAGAACAAAACTAATATGTAAAATAATACAAAGGATCCGTTCAAGGAAAACAAACAGTCTCTAAACTTAATGTTGGGTCAACCTGCTTAGAGTGTGTCGAGTCACGAGTGGCAAGTAGCAGGCTAATGCGAACCTTTAATTAATGCTATACTATAGTATTACTATATTAGTATTAATATTTGAAGACAGTTAATATCTAAAGCAGGCTTGCCCGAGTGGTCTAAGGGGGTAGACTTAAGACCTACTGCACTGAGTGCGCGTGGGTTCAAACCCCACAGCCTGCATTAATTTTTTATTTTAAATTTTAAGTAATTAACCTTTAAGTAATCGAAAAAATCAATAATCTCCATCATATTATTTTAGACAGATTTAAGCAAATAAATCTAAACTTGTGAATGTACAAGTAAATCCATCATATTATTAATTCCATTGTTTTTTTTTTTAAGAATTATTAATTCCATTGTTATTTACCGTTGATGTTTAATTTTAAAATCTATAAGGTATGTTCACATTTCTCTATACCATAAGATGATTGTAAAAATAGTCCTCCAGAAAAATGATTCTATATCATAAAATGATTTTAAAAATAGTCTCCAAAAAAATGTTTGTAAACGTGGTAAAATGAAAATCTAGGATTGAGATTTAGGGGGATGTATTGGATTAGGATTCTAATAGATTTTAAAAGACTTTTTAATTATGAAAAAATCTTATGGTATTCAATCAAGACTCTTTGCAATTTAAAAAAAGTCTTGTGGTATTCAATCAAGATTCTTTGTCATTTTAAAAAAGTCTTGAGGTATTCAATCAAAACTTTTCATCACTTAAAAAAGTCTCATGGTATTCAATATCATTCAAATTTCAAAAGATTGTTTAATAAATTAGATTTTGATGGATTTTGTGGGATTTTCTAGTGAAATTTTAACAAGAAGAAGTCTTTCATGAAGACATAAGATTTCTTAGGATTGTTTTTCTTTAAAAGTTAACTATCTCTTTCTTATCCCTTCTTCCCTCTCTCTCTCATCTCTTTTCTTCATCCTCTCTCCCCTCTCTCTTCGTCTCTCCCTCTCTTTTCTCCCTTCTCTCTCTCTCTTCTACCTCTCTCCCTCCTCCCTTCTCTCCCTCCTCTCTCTATCTCTCATAAAAATAAAATAAAAAATAAGAGTATGTATTAAAAATATTATGATAGAGAGTGTGTTGTAATCATTTCTTTTCAATGAGTCCTTAAAATTTATAAAATCTTTTGAAATCTTATAAATCCATAAAATCCTTTAAAATCTTATGATGTAAATCCATTGAAATCCAAATTGAAAATCCTGATAATCTTTTAAAATCATGAAAGTCATTAAAATCCTACAAAATCTTTTAAAATCTTTGAGATTTTTTTAAGTAAAAATTGTCCTTTAAAATCTTAATCCAATACACCCCAGTGCCTGTTTGGTTTGGCGTTTGCCACTCCCAAAATCATGTTTTCACCTCCAAACCCGAGTTTGGCTTTTTATAGGATGTTTGGCCAAATTCAAAAGCAATTCTCCAGGTTGTACGGAAAGTGCCCAAACGCGGGTTCCTTAGAAGCTACAAGATTAAGATTTAACTTTTCAGTGACTAGTTTATTTACCAAACTGCCCATACCTTCTTCTCCAATTACTTCTACCAGAACACGACAATAAAAAACATCACCCACTGCATGTTGTTTTTTCTCTCTGAAATTCAATTCGCAGCCACGCAACACAGATCTATGCAATCGTCGACGATGATCTGAGAGGAAAAAGGGGGATGAGAAATTGAAAATAAATCTTTATGAAACAAGGGGAAGAAGAATTGTGTGATGTGAGGATGACATGGAGAGATGGGGAGAGAAGAAAAAGCAGAATCAAAGATGTAAATTTGAGGTATGAAGCTATCGAATTTCTGGAAAATGGAGAGTGGTACCATTGAGAGAGAAGCAGAATCAAGGATGTAAAGGGGGATGATTTTTTTTTTTTTTTTATAACTTTGGATTTTTTTTTTCCTTTCCTTTTTCTACGATTGGGTTGGAATATTATTGTTTTGAGAAATGATATTTGAACAACCAATTTTTGGGACAATTTTCTCTCTCATATTCACATTATACTTTTACTTTCTCTCTTGTTGCTTTGATTTTCGTATCAATACCTACATTTCTTTATAAATTTATGGCTGTCCTAAAAGTTGTCACCAAAATGGTTGTTCAAATAACACATCCTATTGTTTTTCACGGATCACGTTAGCTCACACAAAAAAGAGGGTGTTGATTTTATTTTATGTATATTTATGTGTTAAGACCTTTTCGGTAACTTACACTTTAAAAGCAATTTTGATTCAAACTATCCAAACATCGTCAATTCATAAAAATCACTTTTAAGTAAGCATAACCAAACATAAATCAATTCACATCCAATTCACTTTTAACCAAAATCAATTCTCATCGCCGCCATACCAAACACACTTAATGCATTTGTGTGTCCCCCAATCTGATATTATTGTGTCAGTTTAGACTGAAATTCCGTTATGGTCCAACTCTGAACGATAATAGATACCAGGGCTTTGCAATATTTGATTGATTACAATTTTGTATATTCCATTTACTATAGAAGTTCCCAGAGAATTCATTAGAGGAATGTTTCCAATAAAAATAATTTGTTCTTGGATATCCCTACTGTTTTTCCAAATTAATCCCGCGGATATATATAATTCAGAGGAATATGTAGAAAGAATGAAATAGTACGAGAGAGAACAACATAATATAGGAAGAGATAGGTACAAATGTAAGATGGAGAGACATAAATACAAATGTAAAATGTATTTTCTGTTTTAATAACGTGAATTCGGATCCAAAATTCTTGGTGTTTTACTCATGTCAAGTGAGGTATAAATACCTTGTATATTAGTTATATCATAAAAGAATGTATTTGTCAACAAAAAAAAAGACATAAAAGAATGTATAAATTAACAATGGTTAACTAACACTAACTAACTTCTAACTAACAACAAATACAATCAGATAAGTAATGATATGCTAAAATAATACATTGATTTGCCATTGTACGGTATAGCCGGTTGCTATTTGGTGCAACTTTTTTTGGTTACATGGGAAAAGGAAAAAAAAAAAGAAAAAGAAATGGTTTTTTGTGCCAGAATAGTTTTTTAATTAAGTTTTTTTTTAGGGTTAATCTAACTTTATTTGGCATAAAAAAAATAAATTAAGGATAATAAGATTCAAATGATTAAGGAAACCATTTTCTAAACCTGCATGAGTCGGACACTAAGGCTATGTTTGGATAGTGAGAGGAAATAAAGTAAAATGAAAGATTGATTAAGGAATAAAAGTGAATAGAAAGTAAAGGGAAAGTAAGATGATTTTTAGGTTGTTTGGAATAAGTGAAAAAGTGAAAGGAAAGAAAGATGTATATTTAGTAAATGACATAAATATCCTTATGATAAAATGAGTCATGAATTCATTATTTATTTAATTTATTTAATATAATATATTCATATTTACATATTAGAAAATAAAAATTGATATGTTAATATTTAATGGTAGATATGTCATAAAATTTAATAGGTAGTATATTGTTTAGGCAGACTACTATTTAACATATATAATATTATCGTAAAAGAAAAACATATATAATATTATTCATGTTGATTCAAAGGGTTATTTGTGTCATTTCAAACAAAATTGGTCTCTTCTCCACCTTTCCATCCAATCCAGCGAGGAAGGTTTTAGCTGTGGGTCCCAGTCCAAAACATTCTTTCCTCTCCTCTTGTTGGTGGTTCCAAACTGTGGAAAGTGGATCCATCCACTCACTTTCTTTCCCTCTTTCAATCTTTCCATTGAACCAAACACTGCCTAAAATATCAGGGTGGGGTCCGCGGATTAAATAGTAATAATAATATTATCTCTATTTTATTTTTACATTTTTCTTATTGTATATAAACTTTTAATCAATAAAAAAAGAGTGGGTTACAAGTGATTTTTAAAGAATGTCTTAGTACTGTAATTTTTTGGAGAATTTTTTGATATGTTAGAGTTTGGTTAAGTATCAATACTTTATAGACAAAATTAATTCAAAATTTAAGTTTATTTTAAAATAATTAAATATAAAAAATGGCACAACACTCTATAATCAAATGATGGATACATTTCTAACCAAACTTTAAGATACGAGGTTGTTCACCTTATTCTTTGACAAATGTTAAATTATCCTCTAAAGACATTTGTTAAGAAATCTATGAGTAAAAATTTTATCTTAAAAGTTATGTCATTTGTTCTTTTTGAAAGTGTTTACTGATGAGTTGATAAATTAGTATTTTTAATATGTTATTTGAGTTTATTATATTTAGATTTGATTTAGTTTTATTTAAATATTATTTTCTTTTTGAGCTATTTTACTTCAATTGCAAATAAATATATTTTAGGAACAAATATCTGAAGAAACAGTCTTGGAGCAAAAGAAAGAGGATTAGGAGCTGATTCGGGATGAAAATACGAAATATGGGACAAAAATATGTCACCCCCAAAGTCAGAAACATGGCACGGCCC
>Ga0315914_1006796_pt1 | contig 16087 bp, 13 predicted proteins | sample MpolenodulesMG_FD_203920 | JGI IMG/M metagenome (GOLD analysis project Ga0315914, IMG submission 203920) | Medicago polymorpha root nodule microbial communities from Los Angeles, California, United States - elongated nodules | ecosystem: Host-associated > Plants > Roots > Nodule | place: USA... | reverse complement strand
ATTCGTTTGAGAAATTCTCTTATAAGAAATTCTATTCTTATGGGAATTTCGATTCCGATGACATTTATTCCGATGATAACTTATATTATGATCACATGTATTCTTATGAGAATTTATTTTCTTATGAGAATTTTGATTTTGATGACAACTATTCTTATAAGAATTGCTATTCTTATGAGAACTTTGTTTCCTTCCGACATATATTCTTATGAAAACTTTTACTTTTACGTGAACTTATATTCTTATGAGAACTTCTCTTATAAGAACTTATATTCTGATGAGAACTTCGATTTCTTTTGACATATATTCTTATAGAAACCTCTATTTTTATGACTCAACTGAGTAACATTATCAAATATAATCAATTCGGTCATTGAATATGACCTAATTGGACTAAGAACGAAGTAGAAACTGGAATTTTGGCGATCGGAATCTTCGACATAAGTCAATGTGACAACCTATCTCTTCAAAAACCTAGTCAACGCTGAATGATATTCCCCTGATAACTAAAACGGACACCAATCGAGTAACAATATCAAATATAATCAATCCGAACGTTGAATAATATAATTGGACTAAGAATAAAGTAGAAACTGAAATTTCGACTGTGAGAATCTATACAAGGAAAAAAAGTGGGTTCCTGTAATAAATCAATTAATCGTAGTTCCAACATTATTATGCATAAATTGAAAGGCAAATCAAAATATTTCTTCATAAACTAAATGAATAGTCACGAGTTTTCAAAATTTTATCTTATCGCCTTCCTCATTTATGTACATAAAAACTTTTGAAAAAATTCCTTGCAAAATTTTTTGTTTTTTAAAATAGTCCCTGGGCCTACTTCCTCTCTGATCTGTCACATTTGTTCTTATGTGGAAAGTGTTTGGGAGTATTTGGAAGAGGTCGGCCCCATTGAAAGTCATTGTGTTTTCGTGGAAGGCACTCCAAGATCGCATTCCTTCTAAATTCAACCTTGCTGGTCGAAATGTTTGGCCTGCTGATACGTCGGTCCTGTGTGAGTGGTGTGGGAGTTCGGTGGAGACGGCGGTGCACATTCTCCTCCATTGTGAGTTGGCTAAGGAGGTGTGGTCGAAAGTAATACGGTGGTGGAATATTAGTCTTATTATTCCTCCGAATTTGTTCATTCACTGGGCGTGCTGGAGTGGCGTCGAGACTAGGAAGAAAATTAAGAAGGGGTTGGGGCTTGTTTGGCATACGTCAATTTGGATCTTGTGGAAGGTGAGGAACAACAGAATTTTCAATGAAGGTGTAGAGTCTATAGATAATTTGGTGGATGAGATAAAAGTTTGGTCGTGGAGGTGGGCTATGTACAGGTTTCATATGCTTCCTTGTATGTTCTTTGAGTGGCCGTGGAACCCGAGAGATTGTATCCTCCGTTAGTTGTTGTCATTGCTGCGGTTTCAGGCCTGTTGGTTGGTATGTGCGCGCCTGGAGGGGTGTTTTTTGTTGGGTTCTGCAGCAGGTTTTTGTGTTGCTACAATTGATACAGTTGTTGCGTCTGTTGGCAGCAATGTACAGCTTCTGTTTGCGGCTGCTACAGTTATTTTCGGTCCAGTTGCGTTTCTTTCTTCGGGCAAGGCAAGTTTGGTGCTTTTTTGGTGGGTGTAGGTTGTTGTGTGTTGGTCCCGATGCAGGGGTATGCGCTTGCTATTGCAGTTTATGGCTTCCTGCTGCCTGCTTGCGGCTGTTTTGTATAACTCTGCATCAGTTCCGTTTTTTTGGAGGTGGTGTTTTGTTTGGGGTTTTTGGTGTGTGGGTAGTGGTGCTGGTTTTTCTCTTTTGGGTTTCGCGGTGTTCCGGCTATATACGACACCGTTTGTTGTATTGTTCCTTTGCCTTTTTGGCTTGTTCGCGATCGCGTTTTGTGCGCCTTGCACCGTTCGTCGTTAATAATATTTGCCGTTTCAAAAAAAAAGTACAATTGGTGTTGAAAACCATGAGAACTTTGTAACAAGGGCAAGGTAGGAATGACAAATACTATAAACTTTTCTCTCCCCTTTCTTCCCTGCTTTGAAGAGACGATAAGAAGTGGTGGGCCCTACAATTTTTAATCTCTTTTCCTTATTTCTTTGCATTCAAAACAAGAGAAAAGTATCATCTCTTCCCTCTTTCTCTCTTCTCTCTTTCTCTCTTCCCTATTTCACTTCAACCAAACAGATATTATTACAGCTTGCTACAATAAATTTGTGGGGTGAGATAGCAAAACATAAAATCGGTATTTTCAAAACTTTTTTCTCGATTAGAAGAACCCAACCACTACACCCAAATGCCCGCATTATGTGTCTTGGCTTAATTTCAGAACACTTTGTTGTTCATGTAATTTTGAAAGATGGGTGTCCAATACCTCTATCATGTTGGAAACTACACAAAAAATAGAAGCTGAGACATGTGAAAATACTTTTTTGGACCTACGATCACAGTTTGAGAACCCATAGACATTGAAAGAGCAATTTCTTTGGAAAGTAAAGAGGAAGAATTTGAAAAAGACGAAGAACCAATTTCACTAGATAAGATATGACACTTTTTGTAGACAAAGTATTGAGAGTTTATGTGGATAATATTGTTGTTTTTCGAAAAAGGTTTATCCAGATAATATTACACCACATTTTATATAAATATATGTCTCTGGCTAATCTACAATTTATTTTATCATTTCTTTCATTTCGTTTTAGTCTGATATTTTCTCTTGTATCTCTTTTAGTCAAGTGAATAATGTCTTAGGATTAGAAAGTTAAAGGTCGTGTTCGATATGAAGCTTTCAAAAGGACGATTGAGATTCTTTTACCCCCATCAACAATTTGGGTGACTTGAAGACACAATTTAACCAGTTCTTTGTTCATCTTGAAAAATAAGTAACATGTTATGGTTGTATACAAATACCATGCATAAATCTAGGCGATGATAACGACAACAAAACTATTTTTTATAGTTCTGAGATGCTTAAGGATGATAGCGATGTAGTATCCATATTTTTCTATGTGGTGGAAAATAATAAGTTATATATTAGGTTTCATTCCAACTGCAAGTGACCAAATTGTTAGTAGAGATTTGGTGTCATGTTATGGACTTTTAAGTTATCTAATGTAATTGTGTAATATGTTGTCAATTTCCGTAATATTGAATTGTTATTGAATGTTAACTGCTTGTGTATTATTAATGTAATTTTGAATTGATGTAATGTTAGTGAATTTTGAATTATGATTTTTGGTTGTTGACTGTGGAACATAATTATTGTATTATTGCGATGCTTGTTGAATGGTGTTTTTGACTGACACATGTCTAAGCAAACCGTTTCTCGCGTTTCTTGAGCAACAATTAACTATCATAAACCAGAAAATGATAACTAATTATTGTTGATAGTATTTTCGTAAGTTTAAGATGTATGAGAGAAAACCTTGGGTGTCTAAGGAGTAGGGGTGAAAATAGGCCGGGGCGATCTGGGCTTTGCTTCAATAGGCCAGGCTTAGTTGAAAAACTAAAGCCTAGCTTGACCTATTAGCTTATCAAAGGCTTTATTTTAACTTTTAAGTTTGGTCTGAGCTTTTTAAAAGCCCAGTCTAGCCTATTAGCATGTCTAAAAATCTAATTTTAACTAAAAAATTTAAATAAAACGTTTGACCTATTTATAAAAAGGTCATTGGGTTAGTAAACTTTTGTAAAACATGAACATTCATTTTTTCCACTTTATAAGCATATATTGCATATATTTCCAATAAAATTTTGTAAAGTTTGTACGTCCATTTTGTAGATGCTGATAAGTATGTATTGCATAAATTTGATTATTGCCTTTTACTTTTGTTACTGATCGTACCTTATCATAACAATGATGCCTAGTGCGGTTGTTTTGTACGTTTGTAAGCGGGGGGTGTACCTATAGACACTCCGATACTCAAATCAGCAAGAGCAGGAGAATATGGTTAATGGTTTGAATGAATCGTACTTTTGGGGATTGTGTAAACTCCCCTTATATAGTGAGGAGGTGCAGAAGCCGTTGTAAGGCACATCATAGCGCTCGACTGTTACGTAATCGTAGGAATCATAACCGTTGGGGCGGGATTCCCAGGCACCTGTGGGAGACGTTAATGTTCAATTTGATCGGGGGTTTAGGCCTATGGTAATTGGGCCTTTGGTGCTTGCTCGGTCCAAAACAATTACTAATATTGTTCCTTCGTAGTTTGTAATAAGATGAGAATGAAAAGAGTAAGAGATTAAGAGAGTAAACCCAAAAATATATATACTCGTTGGAATTGAAGTAAGAGAGTAATACCAAGAGTTTTGTAACTTATTGGAAATCCCAAAATAAAAAATAAAAATTATGGCATTAAAAATTTGATGGAACCAAAAATTTATTAATTTTGTCAAAAAAAAATATTAATATAATGGAGGATATTTTATTATATATAAATGAGGCTATCTGATAAGCCTAGTGTGCTTTTCTATAAGCTTTAGTTTGACTTATTTAAATTAACGAATTTAAAAAACAAAGAGTCTAATCTCTTTAATAAACGAGCTTGATCAAACCGAGGGTTAAGTAAGTCGGACCATAAGCCTCTTTGGAGAGCTTGATGCTAGCAATTTCTAAATTTTAGTTTTGGGCAAACCTTGAAAAACCCAAGAAATATTTTGAAAGCAGCACTCGCCCCGAAACGACGTCGCATTAAACAGGGAACGCGAAAGGTTTTGTTTAGTTTCGAAGTTTGATAATTTCCCTTTCGACACAGAAGAAGAAGAAGTGGAAAACAATGGCAGAAGAGCAAGACTGTAAAAACGAAAGCATAGACCTTTCTACACCAATGTCGGAAACCCCAATAAGAGCAGTGGTTTGTCTCAAAAGAAAAGAAGACATCAAACGTTTCGAGGAAACTGAAGAATGCTTCATCTTAGATTTCGACGACCCATCTGATTCTCTATCAAAGCTTTCGTTGGAGAAAGTGAACGACAATAATCATAGTGATGACAGCCCTGATATCTCCGTTGTTGCTGAAAAGGGTCAGGTAAAAATACAACTCTGTTTTTATTAATTGGATTTCAAGGTTATGAACAAAATCAAAACTAGGGTTCAGTTATTTGGGATTGGACTGTCTTGTTGTTGACAACTTTGAAGTATGTGTTTAATCACCGTAAAGTTTACATTTTTTGTTCGTTTAAGTTTTTCGTTTTTTCATGGAAATGGTTTTAGTTATTGTATACATTCTTAGTCCTGCAAATAAAAAATGCATGTTTAGTTTTTGTTTTTGCTGTAGCTTAAAACATTTTTCTATATGATAATGTTGGATTCTAATGGGTTTTATGAACCAAGCAAAAACACACAAACATGTCGACATCGATAATAATTTGAAAAATGAATTAAATGAATGTAACTTTTTAGTGGGTGTTTGTTTCTTCAGTGGAAACCCATGAAATGCAACTTACTAAAATCAAAGTGAAATGTGTATTAGAAGCGATTTTGAGTGTATGTTTACTTCTTCTCATTTGACAAGAATCGATTATGAGTAAATTGATTCTAGTTAAAAAGTGAGTTGCACGTAAACTTATTTGTGTTCGGATACATACATGTAAAAGTGAGTTGAATTATACATTTGTGTGTTATAATCAACTCTAAAATCAAAAGCTACAGATAATAGTTTCAAGTAAAATTGCCTCGTGTCTCCGAATTGCTTCTGGACACTGGAGGACACACTTTCTATCATAACCGTAATTGCTACGGACTACAGTATTAATTTTCATTTTGACTCATGCTGGTTGATTATCTTTTGACTAATATATAGGTGGCTTGTAGAGATTATCCACATGCGAGACATCTATGTGTCAAATTTCCATTCACTACTACACCTCACGAGAGTTCATGTGAAATGGTAATGGTGGGATTTTCTTCTTGTTTAGTTTTTATTGATCTCTCTACACTGTCTCTAATTAATGTCTTTGGTTGAATACAGTGTTTCTGTTACGTGTGTGACTCAGTTGCTCCTTGTGAATACTGGACTAGCTCTGTGAAACCACATTGTGATGCTGATAGCGACTGGAAGGATGAGAGGAATATGTATAAGATTTTAGCTGAAGAATAGGCTCATTGTTATGTACTAACAAATGTTTGATGTTACTGGTGCCTGTTTGAATGGTGTGTAGATGGAAACGGCACACAAGAAGCCTAGTTAAAATTTTGGTTTTGGGGTAAATTCCAAAACTATTTCTGTCTGTAGTTAAGAATGTGTCATGATAAATTACATTTTGAGTGACTTGGATGATCTATGGCCATGTGAAAGCAGCATGTACAGTCTAGTTTTGAAATTGGGATTCAATGATTTAGTTTTAAAATCACTGGTCTTTTAGGTGAGTCTCATTAAGGAGTCAGAATTGAATGAAATTGCGTAAATATTATAATCTGATCTATTGCAATCATGGAATGGATTTCATCTATTTTGTTGAGGTATGGTAGCAACTAGAAATACACTCGTGTAGCATTTTTTTTTCTTCCAGATTCTAGCTAGTGTCTGTTAGGTGGGTCGAGGGGATGGAATATTTGAAATTTTTTGTTTGGTTCAACTTTTATAGGAACATAACGGAGGGGAGAGGATCAAAATCCCTCCATCGCAAAACACTTTTTATTTCTCCTCGAAATTAGTTTTACCGATATTGATGGTTGGACATCTTCGCTTGAGTTTGAACTCTCGCCAGTGTGAGTTTAGCTGTTGTTTATCATTTTGTCTATAAATAAAAAGAAGATTTTTTTTACTCCCGACTCTAATTCACATTTAATTTAAGGGAAAATTATATTAACCTCCCTTAAATTTTGATTAAATATCACAAACCTTCCCTCTAGTAGTTAAATGATCATTGACCTCCCTTAAATTTTCATTAATTGTCATACACCTCCCATAAACACTAACCTCCCTTAACAGTAGAAATAATTTGCATACATCCCAAAAAAAAAAGATTATGAGACTACTCTCTTTCTCTATGGTTTTCATACTTTTCATACTGAATCTTCCATCCCAAATAATGGTTAATTGTTTTCTCATTATGTAACTCCACCTTATGTCCATCCTCGTAAGTCGTGGTCATATATTTGTGTCTAAGGGATGGTTAAATTAGAAGATCCAATTGATAATTTCCACTTTTTTATATGAGATCTATTGTATTGAATAGAGAAAAATGTTGAAATAAGAAAGTAGAAACACTAGAAATTGTGACACTTGTTATTATAGAGATGAGTATAATTGTCACTTGCTCTAGCAGGTTGTTCAATAAAATTGCCAGTTTCGGTACTTAATGGAACATTTCATCATCTTGCCAGGCCGATCTACAATCTTTTAATAACTAAGGATTCATCAGAGTTAAGTAGAAGAGAAAGGATTTCGAACACAACAGATCACGAACTCTTATCAACACCAACAGATGAGCTGATCCGACGAACAAATGGAGGCACAAAACAGAGATATATCTATCTATATATATATATATTATATATGACCAAGAGGAAGACGAGGGAGAAGAAGATATAAATGACAAGTTCAGTTTCCTTTCACTAACAAAAGTTTGACGGTGTTAACATGAAGGGAGGTGACTGAATTTTGACAACTAGAGAGGGTGTTTGTGATGTTTAGGTAAAACTTAGGGGAGGTGGATGTAATTTGCCCTTATTTTTTTCATTTTGATTTCTTGAAAAAAAAAAGGTATCTTGGTTTGATTCTTTTGAATGCCATTTTCATGAAAGTCTTTAATTGTATTTATGTTATTTAATAATTTTTTTTAATAATTTGGCATAAGAATTAATATAAGAATCACATTTAGACCGTTGAGTTTTATAAGTAATTATTTAGTAAAAAATTATTAGTGCAAATACTACTCTTTAGAACCAAAAAAAGTGACTTCCTCTTTGTTTGTATATAGATTCTAAGATAAAGTTTTGAATTTTATTTTACTTTGTTTGTCGACACTAAGATGCGTTAGACACACCTTCAATTTAAAGTACCAAAGTATTAGTATCACATTGACTTCCACAACTCAAAGCAGCCATTACATTATCAATGATAGTTTCAGGTGGAACTATGAAAACAAATGAACACACATTAGATAAAATTGATCAGGTCTTGATATCTACATTGGTGTACAGAAGAAATCTATAACTAAATATTGTTCTCCACAATCGACTAAAATCAAATGAATGCGTATATTGTGTTTCAATCATTGTAGTACCAACACCTCTCATCAAAAGCATGTCTAATGTCTAACAACAACAAGCCACCAACACATGTGATTACATTCAAATAATTTATTTTTTCAAATTATTACTGATGTCCACGTCACTATAAACTCATGTCCGGTGTCTTTGTGTGAGTGCTTCATGAGTTTCAAATAAGTATTATGTCCTCATAGTCCTAGAAAAGTGACAACAATTAACAAATAAGCATCTTAGAAAAATGATATTCGATTCATATGCAAAGTTACAGAAACAAAAGATTATGGAACTTTTAACAAATAATAGTACCAAATCAAAGCTATGCATAATGATAACTCTACGAAATTTAAGAGCATAGCACTGTTACAAGATAATAACAAGTTAACCATTTAAACAGAATAAAAAACACATTAATCAGAAACCCTAAACCCTAACTTGGAACATCTTAATCAAATCTAAGCCCTCTCGCCTCTGATTCTGCCAGCAAGTTGAATATCCTTGCCATAATAGTAACTCTCTTATCATGAATAGCGTAAATATCAGTATCTTCAAACAAACTTACAAAATTCGCTTCAACAGTACTTTCTTGAACAGCAGAAACAACACTACTCTGAAACCCACTTGGGTTGGCCTAGTGGTATTGACTTGGAACCTGGGAGTGTGCTCCTCCTCAAGGTCTCAGGTTTAATTCTCTCTGGTGCCAATTTGAGGGGGTTAGTTTAGCTTCTTCAAAAAAAAAAAAACAACACTACTCTGGAACCTCAGACCAGTCTTGAATCCCGAGCAATTTCCCTCACAAGTCTCTGAAACTGAAGCTTCCTTGTTAGAAGTGCTCTTCTGGTAATTACGGATCTCACGAAGAGCAACCGTTCCATGACAAAAATGGTGTGGCTTCTTCACTGTTCCGGTTGCTAGAGCTGATTTTCGAGCGGCTTTAGTGGCAAGCTGCTTTCGTGGTGCTTTGCCGCCAGTATTGCGTGCTGTTTGCTTGGTACCTGCCATGCTGATTGATTGGATTGAAATGAGAGAGAGGGATTATGGTTATGTTGATTATGTTTTGTGAGAGAATTGGGATTTGGTGTGATATATAAAGGGAGTAAGATTTTGTTAAAATGTGTGAATTGTGAAAATTTGAGATGATGGTGAAATGAGAAGATAATAGCCGTTGATGGAGAGTTTATCAACTATTATAATGGTTTGGAAGGAAGATCATGCGGATAGCCAAAATTCTAAAGAGAGAGTTTGCTTCAATCTTATTTTCAAAGCTGAAAAACGCCACATCTAGTTGTTATAGTGACACATCTATATCAATGAGTCGTCAGGATTAATTATAAATACCTAATTAAGGGTTAAACAGAATCTTAAATATTTCCATAGTGTGGTGTGCACCACACTACGGAAATTGCCATTTTTCTCCACGCTGCAACCTCCCGGAAACACGTGGGGTGCATGGGTTTGTTCGCGTGGCGCACAAACCAACGACAATTTTCTCTATTTTCTTTTTTTTCATGTGTTTTTCATCCTTGAGATGAGCTTGGGACTTGGGATATAATCCCCCCAAGTTGTTTGTACATGATCTCCTTGATTCCATAACTTATATGAGATGTATTTGGTAGGCTTAATCCCATCATATATATAAATAAATATAAACTTAAAACACATATAGAGTTATCTCGTTATAGAAGAAAGAGACTCAAAATAAAGCAATACAATCTTCATCAAATCATGAGTAACTCACTCCAACCCCTTTATAAGGTTCTAAAATAAACAAAAAGAGACTCGAAAAAAACTATATATAAAAAAAACTTCACATGCCAAGGAGTCATTTGGTCCAGATGTTGACTTTAGGTCATTACACTCGTAAATCCATCTCGCCACATCTAATCAAGGGTCCAACTTAAGCCTGTTTCGTTAAAGGCCCAAATATATTATTTGCAACCTTATTCCATACAAGACTACAACCCAATTGACATGAGCATAGGATTTCCTTCGAACCATAACGCCTCCTTCCCTCCTTAACACATCAATGGTCAACGGTTACAGGACCACGCCAGTCGTAACCGTCTACCAACGGCTAATTCCTCATTATTTTCCATATAAAGTTTGCCATTTTTTTTTAGCAATCGTTTGCCACATTTTGACTAAAAATGTTTCTTTATACTAGAAATGTTAATTAAAGAAAGATTATCTATAATTAACATTAAGTGTGTTTGGATGGAGGAATGTTTTGAGGGAATGTAATGTTACGAGAGAATTCAAATACTTTGAGGTGAATTCCATTGTTTGGATAATAATTTGAAGAATTTTCAAAATGATAGGAATTTATGAAGTATTTTTTTCAAGTTAAATTTAGAGAATTTCAAATGACACCTAAAAGGTAAGAATTTCAAAAAATTTCATTGTTATAATCTTTCAAATTTTGCATTTTGGTCCTCAATTTTTTCAAAATTTCCAATTTGACCCCAATAAATTTCCAACAAATTATAATTTGACCCCTCAAATTTTTTGAAATTTACAAATTGACCCATAATTTCAATTTTCAAATTTGGTCCAAAAAAATAAAATTTATAAAAGTTCCCCAAAAATGATGACATTGAAATTTTTTATTACTCCACCCAAACAAAAGTATTCGAGAAATGAAAGAAATTTAATTGAATCATTTAAATTGCCTAGAATTTTAAACTCTTTAAAATTTACCAATTATCTCATCCAAACACACTATAACGGTTCATGAGAAATAATTTCAACATATATTTTCATAAAAAAAATCCCAACATATTTATATATTCGATATTCGAATTTAATTACAAACTTAACTTTTTGCACAAAGAAAAAGTAAGATTTGATTTTTTTCTGTTTTTCTGTGGGGAATGATATATCGTCAAAAAGGTAACTTCTTGCCAAAGAAATTCTCTGGAATGAATGCAGATACAGTTTGATTGTTTCTTTTCAATAAATTTAAGTGAGCAACTTTTTTCTTTTGACAAAAATTTAAGAGAAAACCCTGTCTGATATGATTTACCAAAAATAATACCATCGTTTATTATAATCGGCCAATATATATATGGTCAAAGTTAATGTTGATTGATTTTATATAAAAAAATTAATGTCTATTGACTAGTCTTATTTCACAAACATTAGAAGCACAGCTCAAATTTCATATATATAATAGAATGAAATGGTAGAGAAAACAGAAAAAAGCAATTGTCAGAAATCCCTTGTCAACAAAATGTCTATTTCAATTCATATATCTTTCTTGTTATTACTTGTGATTGTTATGTCTTTCAATAATTCAACTTTTGGTAGTAGAGTCTCTATTCAACCTTACGATCGACCTCCTGTGGAAAAAGTACTTTCCCTCTTTGTTGAAAATGATTTACCCGAAAATTCAGAAGAGTTACATTTCATCATTGTGAATGAAAAACCTAATTATGTTTTGAAACAAGGTGTACCTTTGAAATTTTTGACCAACTTTTTGCCAAAACAAGGTCAATTGACATGGTTACGTAAACAACCACTACATGCAACATTCAACTTGTATGATCCTATCGCAGAAGGAGATCATCAAAAAATCTTTTGGTCAGTAAGACAAGATGGTGTATATCATAGCTGGGATAAAATCAATTGGAATAAAAATAAAAATTGGAGCACTTGAATACTAGTATGTTATTCTACTGTTTCAACAATTAAATAAAGTATATTGTCCTACTAGTTTCAACAATTAAATAAAGTGATTTACAAAATACTCCAATATATCTTATGTTTTCAGTTTTTGATATTTGATACCATTATATGTTTTCCCATCTCATGTCAAAGTTGACCATAATTTTCATGATTTGACTTCTATTATACCATGTATTGAGGACACTGCTATTAACGATATGCATTAAATTTCAAACAAAAATAAAAGTGTTTTGCGTTTAAAATAGAATTATTTTATTTGTAAAATATTGTGATTATTTGTAAAATATTATACCATGTATTGAGGACACTTCTATTAACACGATCAACGTCGCTAAAAACGTAAAGGGTGAATATGCAAACAAACTCACATCACCCAAGTTAATAGACAAAATGCCAACAAATAATATGATAACCTCTAAATCATCAGAATATCTATCCTTTCGGATCTGCAACGTTGACGTCCAAAACATTGATTCAATATGTGATTGACTGAAGCTGATCTTTCAATATAAACCAAACGAACATTGCAACAAGACGCATGTGAAATCAAACAATGCTGCACAAGACGACGAACAACACGACGTCACACTCAAATGATGAAATCACAAAAAAACACAAGAAAAAACTTGATATATGTGAAAATCACTTATTTAGATTGAAAGAAAGTGAAGAAAAAAAATGCAGAGTTGATTCTAACTCAAAAATGACCTAAAATCAACTAAAGAGGTACCAATTCATCTGTCCATAATATTTGTTTAGAAAAACATATTATATAGTTCTCATATAAGTTGTATCATAAACATAAATTCACGCTAATCATATCATGATAACATTCATATTTTTGGAAAATAGTAAAGACAACATTATTTATGATAAATTACGAAATACTTCTTGATAGACCACATTTGACGTCACATTAATATCTTCATCGTCTTCTTTAGTGGTTGTCATCGTTTTGGTGGACCATAATCTTGTTAATCAATGAATGTAAACAAAAAGTAGTTTTGATTATGTGAAAACATGACCATAAGAAGGTTCATAGTTGATGAACATGCCCTTCGTGTGGAACATCAATCATGATAAGTGTTGACTTCATCGTGAACACACAATCAATAGCTCATTAAATAAAATAAATAGATTCATATGCATACAATTACAATGAAATAAAAACATGGACGTAAGAGATGAAAAAAAAGACAATTAAGTAACATACTTGAATTGGTCTTAACTTGTTGGTTGTCGTATTTTTTTATTTTTTGGAAGAAAAATTGTGGATTATTTAATTAGCATGCACGCGCGCACATATATATAATGTTGCTTTTGTAACCAAAAAAATATAATGTTGCTTTTTTAACTCAAGAAAATGAGGAGAAAAAATTATGGATTATTAAATTTAGGCATGGAAATTGTGAGATATAGTGGAACTTAATTTGCATGGAAAATAGACAGGTGAATGTTGGAAAATGTGTGTGGTGTGTAAATATTAAGGGAAATTTGAATTTGAAATTCATGTCGACTACGAGGATTTGCCAATTCAAACACCTAACTTATAATTAAACATCAAATGTGATCTAAACTTCTTTTTATTCTGCAAACTTAACACATTTTATTAAAAGGACTGAGAAAAGCATGAGATAAAGTCGTCTTTGCAAGAGCATGAGAACTTTCGTTTGCTTGACGTCTAGTAAACACAACTTCATAGTTTTACAATTTTTAACAATTATATCATACTCCAAATGATTCATCTTGTTGGAGTGCACATAATCAACCAACATCTTCAGGTCTGATTCAAAAATGACCTTATGATGACCCAAAGTTAAGATAAGGCTTTGAAGCAGCCCCAAAGTTTCACTCATCTACAGTTGTCATCGAAGCCCTCAAAACAACTCTCATCGCCTCAACAAGTTGTCCATCACCATCTAGTAAGACTGCTCCCATGCTAATTTTCTGATCACTTGTGAAAATTACGGTGTCAACATTACACTTTTAACCAATTTTCAAGGTTGATATGATGATGATAAAGCTCCAATCTTATTTCCAAGGTTGATCTTCAGTTTGAATTGTTTAGAAATCGCATTCCTCGTCTTCTTTTCATAAAAAATTGAACCCTAAACGAGTTTTGTTTCTTGCCCTATATAGGAAATCGTGACCCACCAGTTCAATAACAGAACGGCAAAATGTGCAAGCCTCCTCTGCTGAATGGGCATGAGACAGCGGCATGTCCATGACTATCTTCGCAGCTTGCGTTATGCGTAGCTGAAAGTAGCTGGGTCATTTATTTTCTTCAATTTTTGTCTCATTTCTCTTTACTAAAACGTTTGTGGTGATTATATCTCAAACTTCACCTGATACATTTTGTAAAAAGTACGGCATGACCACAACAATGTCTCGTTTGGGTTAATTGATATGGTTTAAAGATCTTTAGTGCAATTCTTTTATTTCATGATCATTTCTTCAACTTAGTACAAAACTTTCCTAAAACAATAAAATACATTCCTAAAAGACTACAAAAGTAATCATAAATGACACTAAAATATTGTCATGTCAAGGTGTCATCACTCATTATTAAAGTACTAAATAGTAGAAGTTTTTTAATGTGGCAACACATGTTAATATCATACAAGTTCATACTAAAATGTGGCAACACTAATATGTGTCAAACAACACGCCTTCAATTTGAAGTATTAGCAACATCAATATCATATTGACTTCCACAACTTAAATCAGCCATAACATGATCAATGATATTGTTCTAGGTGAAACTATGAGTACAGATGAATGCACATCAGATAAAATTGATTTGAGTTTGACGTTGATATCTACAATGAAGAAAAAGAAAAATACAAACCTATAACACTATAGTTGTCCATAATCAACTAAAGAATGACGGCACATTTTTTTTAATGTAATGAAACTCTTCAACTATGATGTACGAACACTTACACAAATTTCGGACACAACACTTTTACGAATTCATCGACATGGATAATAACTAGGAAATATAACATGATTCAAAGTAATCACATGTCTCAGTATCAGACACTAACACGTGTCAAACCGACACGCCTACAACCAAAAGTGACAATGCTACAAAGATTTTCAAGCCATCAAATTCCCATTACTGTCTACGAAAATGAGCATCAATAGAAATAAAACTTTTGATATGTTTGAGATCATAGTTCAAGAAATTTAAAAACATATAGTTAGAAATAGATAAAAAAAAAAAGAAAGATGTGAGTTTCTTTAATTAACTTGTTCTTTCTTCCATTCCATTTGAGAAAATGCATAGAGAGTTGGACAAAGAGAGCAGGGTTGTGGTTGAGCATGTGCTACCTACGAGTACAAACAGCAGCATTGATGAGTGCTTAAAAGTGATATATTTCATGTGTTAGTTTTGGCATTTTAGTGACTTGTTTTGCAAGATTATCTATGGAAAAGCTCCAATTTTATGCAAATATGTCATTTATGCTTTATGTGTCTTAGTCTACCCTTTTTGTGCAGGAAAATACAAGTAAGGACCAAGAAATCAACCAAAATACAAGGTCAACTCGCTTCAAGGCGACCACAACTCACTTAAGCGAGCAAGTTCCAAAGAGCATAAGGTCAGCTTGCTTAAGCGAGTGCAACAGGATAAGGCTACGTGGAAGTCATACAGTGGCCAGTGTGGGATTTCAAGGCTGTTCGCGTCAAGCGAAGGTTGTTCGCTTCAAACGAACGCTGACAGATTCCGCCATATAAATAGCTTTTCTCTCATTTTTTGAGATTATTTATTCATTGTTTTTGATATTTTTCCGATTTTTAGAGAGAGGGAGAGAGGGCATTTCTAAAGAGATAAACATGAAACAAGTATATTAGAAGTGGATTCTTCCCAAGATAGAAATCATGAATCTTGTCATGAATCTTCGTCTTTTCTTCCATTTTTGCAAGGCTACTATGAATGTAAGTAGCTAAACCTATCCTTTGGGGTTAGAGGTACTTGATCAAGTTAATATGTACTCTTTTTGATACTTAAATATATAATTCTAGCAATATTTTACTTGATGTTGATTTTATTCTTGTGTTTAATGTTATATTTATGATTTGAAATGATGTTGAAAGATGCTTTTGAATCTAGGGTTAGAATAATAATCTAGCAAAACTTTAATTCTAGACATGGAATTTAGGTTTTGATAATCACTTTGAATATTGGAACTCAAAGCTTTT
>Ga0315914_1006795_pt1 | contig 16088 bp, 7 predicted proteins | sample MpolenodulesMG_FD_203920 | JGI IMG/M metagenome (GOLD analysis project Ga0315914, IMG submission 203920) | Medicago polymorpha root nodule microbial communities from Los Angeles, California, United States - elongated nodules | ecosystem: Host-associated > Plants > Roots > Nodule | place: USA... | reverse complement strand
ACAATTAGGGTTCATTCTTTTTTATCAATGTTAGAGAGTGAGTATGCGATTTTGAAAGGGTGCAAACAGATAAATATAGACAGACAAAGCAATCAACCACTTGAAAATTCAAAATCATGCACACAGATAAATAAAATTGAAAGGGTGCAAACAACTAATATAGACAACAAAGAACAAACTTACACAACAACTATCTGTTTATAATTTTAGAAACAACATTATAAATATTATATATTATAACGAAAAGGAACGCATACTCACACTATCGAGGTCATACTCGACGATGTATGTTCTGTACTTCACTTTTAGGTTGTTGATTGCCTTTTCATATTCTGAAACTGGGTTTTTCACCAGAGGACCTATCAAAGAATGAAAGTGAAATTTTTGTTATGTATAAACCGTAACAAAAAAATAATTACATTAAAGAAATATGTGTTCAAATGTTTACCAGTTAGTCAGTGATACAACAAAAGAGTTTCAATGTTTCTGCCGGCCATGTTTTCTAAAATAGAATTAGAGTTAGTTGAGCAATTGAGATTTGAAGTATGAAATGAATTAGTTAGATTGAGGAAAGCATATAAGGGAATAGAGAATATAATTTACGGTATTAGTAGCTCAAGTTAATATATAAAGCATAGCCAAGTAGCTAGTAAAGAATCAAAGAAAAAAAAGGTATGTTAACTAAGGAGAAAAATAATAGGAGTGATTTGCTGTTTTTTTGTTATGGATAAGAATAGGAGGATTTGTTTAGTAAAATTAAGGAGAAAAATTAGGAGCGATTTGTTTATTTTGATTTCCATACAATTAACATTTTGATTAAATTAAATAGGAATAATACAGCAAAAATAAGCAAAGAAGTTAGGTTAAATCTAGGGTAAAATTTTGCGTTCGGGCGATTATTAGAAATGATTTTGTTTTGTTTTTTAATAAAAGCAAATAATAGGAGTGATCTGTTGTTTTTTTGTTATGGATAAGAATATGAGGATTTGTTTATTTGTTTAGTAAAATTAAGGAGAAAAATTAGGAGCGATTTTTTTATTTTGATTTCCATAACAATTAACATTTTGATTAAATTAAATAGGGTTAATACAGTAAAATTAAGCAAAGAAATTAGGTTAAATCTAGGGCAAAATTTTGCGTTCGGGCAATTCTTGATATTTAGTTTGGAAATGATTTTGTTTTGTTTTTTAATAAAAGGAAATAATAGGAGTGATCTGCTGTTTTTTTTTTATATGGATAAGAATAGGAGGATTTGTTTAGTAAAATTAAGGAGAAAAATTAGGAACGATTTGTTTTTTTTTTATTTCCATAACAATTAACATTTTGATTAAATTAAATAGGGTTAATTAAATAGGGGTAATGGAGCGATCTCTTATTTCAAAAAAATAGGAGTGAAAATAGGATTGGATTGAATTTAGGAGTGATATGTTCTTTTTGATTTCAGAAGCATTTGAAAATAACATTTTGATTAAATTAAATAGGGGTAATACAGTAAAATTAACCATTGAAGTTAGGTTAAATCTAGGACAACATTTTGCGTTCGGGTTGACTTATAACGCTCATACAAGCAAGTTAAACATTAAAGCTTAGTTGCACTTTTCCCCGTATCTTTTGCTAATTGTGCAATTTTGCATCCCCTCTTTTTTATTGAGCGATTTTGCACCCCATCTTTTTGGCCCCTTTCTGGTTAGATGGACCTTCTTGTGTTTAATTGCACTTTTGCCCCCTATGTTTTTGCCAATTGTGTGATTTTGCACCCCCTCTTCTTTTTTGAGAGATTTTGCACCACATCTTTTGCCCCCTTTCCCCTCTTTTAATGATGATTAGAACAAAACACAATTTGCAAAAGATGGGGGGTGCAAAATCGCTAAAAAAAAGGGGGTGCAAAATTGCTAAAAAAAAAGAGGGGGTGCTAAATGCACAATTAGCAAAAGATAGGGGGAAAAGTGCAATTAAGCCTAAATTTTAATCTAAAACCTTAAGACAATATTTATAGATTCACCAACTTATCAAGTGTTTAACTTTCATTTTCTTAAACAATACTCCTTCCGGTCCTATTTATAAGAGAAAGTTGGGTCAACCAAAGTTGATGTATTTGGACTAAATTTTGAACCAGTTATATTAACTTTTGTTGACCCTATTTTCTCTTATAAATAGAATCGGGGGTAGTATAAGATTTCTAACTTACACTTGTTACATGCAACAACTAACATAGGAAATAAAATTATTGGAGGAGTGAGGGGTGGATTTTTAATTCAGCTAATAGAGACATTACATAATATATATAAGGTTAAAATTCAAACCTCGAACACTCCACTTATTTATCTTCAAAAATTAAATTGATAACTACCGGACTATATATTTGACAAAAAAAGTGATAGTAAAATTGACCAACAAACTTTCAACACTAAATTTAGTAAAAGAATTCACCACTAAAGACACATAACCGCATACAGATACGGTGGTGATGATTCTAGCTAGAACCAAACACTCTTGATGATATATAACACATATGCATAGGAAATAAAAGAACAAAAAATGAAAGTGAGTAGTCATCATCTTATATAACGACGTGGCTATCTTGCAACATTTCACAAACCAGGTGTCCCACTTCTAACTATAGCTTCGATCAATTCAACCTCTATTTGGCTCATATAATGCAACACTCTACACTTTTCATCCATGCAAAATTGCAAATCTAATCCAAGTCTAAGAAACTTTCATCATTTAAAGTTACATTAAATTAATTTGTGTTGCTGAATATTCTAGATCCCTGTCTCAAACGTCTAAAGGAGTGTCTTTGACTATAATTAATCTATTTTGCAAGTCTCAAAAGTGAAAGCGAAAAAAAAATTAATTAGTTGAATCAATGGCAACTAGAAGATATGCATTTGGAAGGATGGATGAGGCAAACCATCCAGATTCCATAAGAGCAACCGTAGCTGAATTTTTCTCAACTTGCATCTTTGTCTTTGCTGGAGAAGGCTCTGCCCTAGCTCTAAGTTCGTAGTACCATATTATATATCAATATGAATATATAGACTCCTTCTATATATACTTATGATTAATTTGTGTGGTTGGTTGCATTGCAGGGAAGCTATACAAGGATGCAGGTGCATCATCTGGTGAGCTAGTGGTACTTGCACTAGCTCATGCATTTTCACTATTTGCTGCTATATCTTCTAGCATGCATGTATCTGGTGGACATGTCAACCCTGCTGTAACTTTTGGTGCTCTTCTTGGTGGTAGAATTTCTGTTCTTAGAGCTGTCTACTATTGGGTTGCTCAACTTCTTGGTTCTTTGGTGGCTGCCCTCTTACTGAGGCTTGTCACTAATAACATGGTATAACATAGGATACTCATCTCTCATTGTTATTTTTTTAAACTCATTTCTACATTTTCCTTATTAATTTTCCCATCATCTATTTAAAAAAAAATTATTTTATCATATAATCACTTTTATTTTAATCAAACAAATAATATTTTTTCATTAATTAAAGTGATACTAGTATGTACCAAGAAAAAAGTGACATAAATACAGTAAAAGCCTCCAAAATCGAGGATCAATTTAAAATATAAAAAATTAGGGACCAATTTGTAAAATATTAAACCTTAAGGATTAAATTGAAAATTCTAAAAAAAAATGTCACAAATTTACAATTTATTGAAAATTATAGAGATCAATTTGATATATATATTTTTAAATTGATAGAAAATAATTTGCAAAATTTGATAAAAATGGCACCAATTTGAATATTTGAAATAATAATAAGGGATTTTTATTTTTATATCTTTAGGTGGTATTTGAAATTCTATAAATTATTGACAAAACACTTCATAAGTCTCTCTTATCCAAAGAATGAAATAATGAAATTTACAAAGAATATTTTGAATTACTCTCTAAAATTTTATTAATTATCTCATCCAACTATACTTATGAAGTGTGTTTGGAGTGTGTTATGGAGTAATTAAAAATTTCATTGTCATCATTCTTTTAGCACCTTTTATTAATTTTAATTTTTTTTTTGGAAAAAATTGTAAATTGAAAATAGTGTTAGTTTGTAAATTTCGAGGGGTCAATTTATAATTTTTCAAAAAAAATTAGGGGACAATTTAAAATTATTTGGAAATTTATTGGGCTTAATTTTGCAATTTTTCAAATTGCAAAATTTGAAAAATTATAAGCATGAAGAAATTTGAAATTCTTAGCTTTTAAGTGTTATTTGAAATTCTCTAAATTTAACTTGAACAAAATCTTCTATAAATTTATTTCATTTTGAACATTCTTCTTCTATTTTTTTTGGGTCAAGTCAAGTAGGCTGGTAGCCCGGAGTTCGAACCCCGACCCTTGCATATATGAACATTCTTCATCTATTTTTTTTGTCAAGTAGGCTCGTAGCTAGAATTCACCTTTTTCAAAGTGAATAAGTGGGATGCCCGGAGTTCGAACCCCGACCCTTGCATATAATAATGCATGTCCCTGCCAACTAAGCTATGCTCACGGGGGACAACATTCTCCATATTATTATCCAAACAATGAAATTCATCTAAAATAATCACCTAAAATACTTGAATTATCTCAAAACATTACATTACCTCAACTCAAAACATTTCCTTATCTAAACACACTATAATAGTAATTTTACATAGTCTCATTTTAACACTCTGTCTTTCAAGATTATATGCTCAAATTTGAGCCAACACATGAACACTCAATCATGAATTAATTGTATATGCTTTGTTATTTTCAAGCCATCATGTGTAAATGGACTATTGTATTGTGGCTGCCTTTTGTAGAGACCACAGGCGTTCAACGTGGCATTTGGTGTTGGTGCTGGGAACGCTCTTGTACTTGAGATTGCCATGACATTTGGTTTAATGTATGTTGTGTATGCAACTGCCATTGATCCCAAAAGAGGCACCATTGGCACAATTGCACCCTTAGCAATTGCACTTGTTGTTGGAGCAAACATCCTAGCTGGTGGACCATTTGATGGAGCATGCATGAACCCTGCTCGGGCTTTTGGGCCTTCTTTAGTGGGCTGGAGATGGGATTATCATTGGATCTTCTGGGTGGGTCCATTTCTTGGAGCTGCAATAGCAGCACTTTTATATGAATATATTATGGTTCCAGTTGAGCCTCCTCATACTAATCCTCATCATCAACCTTTGGCTCCTGAAGATTATTAGTCACTTTAATTAATATGTGTTATGAAATGTATGTATTAGTATACTCTGGATTTTCTTTTAATTTTCTATGTTGCTTCCTAGCTTATGAGTCTGTGTATGCATATTTTGTATGTTGTTGTGAGTATCTGTATACCCAAATCTTTGTTTAGTGTGTAGAGGTTGCTGTCCTCGATGCTTTTGAATAAAGTCAGTCCTCTTTACTCCTGTAAAGTTTAATGAAAATGTTATAAACTTGCACACAATTTAAACACTAGAGATATGAAACATTATGTGATAATATATAGGAGGATATGTGTAGGTTTGTTGCTATTAGTTTTGCTCCGTTCCACCTAAATCTACGTATTGTTTCTTTTGAATGTATGATATTTATGGTTTTGTCCCTCTTTATAAAGGTACATGGTTGGGTTGTAAAGGTACTTGGTTGGGTTGAGGTGCGTGAACCTTCTATATAAACTACCATTGACTTCGGTTTTTAAGTAATGTGAGAATTTTAAGGTGTATAAGAACAGTTGTCTCCTATTGAGGCTAAGAGAGAACTTTTAGGTTTGATCTCCAATGAAATCGTCAATTTCCGTTCAACTCTCAAATACACCACACACCACATCGTGTTTTAAAGTATTGCATGCTTGTCTTTAATAAAATGTGTCTTTTTGGAAATTAACGAAAATGGTAGTTTATTTATAACACCCGCACTCTTTAATTCAATGAGCGTCTTTTATATGCGATAAAATTGAAGAGTTTACATCTAAAATGGACGATACCTAAGGGTACCATGTAACTTATTTGAGAGTGGAACGAACAATAAAAGGAAAAAGCTATGTATTGCAAAAAATTGCACGCAAATTATTCACGATTGTTGTGCTTTCTCAAAAAAAAACTTCCCATGTACCCCACCAAATGCCATGTATTCCGCTGGATTGAAAATTATGATTGGTTTGTAAAACTTTTGCTGCTTGATATAACACACCTCATTGTACAAGGACCGGGTCGATTTTGATCAAATAAAGTGCTAGGGTTTAGGATTTTGATCAAATAAATGGGTCGATTTAGATCAAATAAATTTCATCAGTGTTGGATAAAAATAAAAGTCGTATAACTCAATGAGAGGGTTGGATCATAATGACATTCTATTTTTTAGTCTTTACATACACCAAATTTTATATTTTAAAATTTTATCATTTGAATTAAATTAAAATACTTATAGATTTGACACATAAAAATCTTGAATACTTTAAATGTTTATAATTTTCTTCAAAGGTTCACGGATTTAAAATTAGAATTTTTTTATGAATGAGAATCAAACCACTCTGAGTTTTTGGTTGGAGTTCAACCAAACTATTAAAAATTAAAAATAAAATAAATGATACACTCTAATTATCTTAGAGTGAAGAAAATGGGACTCTTCGAGTGAATTTTAACTCCTAAAAAGAAAAGAGATGAAGAAAATGACACTCTTGGAGTGAGTGTCAATTCATGGAGAGAAAATAGATGAGAAATTAGGGAAGAAAGTGAAACCTTGTTGAAAATGGAAATAACGGAATCGTAAATTTAAGAAAGGAAATAAATTGAACCATAAAATTAAGAAAAGGAAAATAAGTGAATGTAATCAATTGTAACTATACTATCTCACAAAGTCATTCACTTAACGAGCTCGTATCAATAAACCAATTGATTCATATTGAGTTAATTTGGTCAAGTCAATTGGGTTGATCCACATCCATTAATACACCTAAATATTTTATCAGACTACACACATAATTAGAGTAAACTTTCATTTTGATCTCTAAAAATGTCGTGCGTTGAAAGTGTCACTCTAAATTAATTAAGTTTATTAAAAACTCTTCAAATGTTACTTATGTTGGTAAGTAGAGATGACATAAATTTTGTAGGATCCTATAGGACTCTCTATACACACAATTTATAATGGGAAATTATGGGTTGACACCTTTTTTTTTTCATACGATTCATATGCTACTTTAAATGACATTTTTTATTTATATTTCTCTTCTCTTTTATCAATGCATTTTTCTCTCATCCACTAAACAAATGCCACATAAGGGTGTATAAGGGATAGTTTCCACATAGGATGTTCTACTTAGGTAGCAACTTCAGTATCTATACATGTACCCTCTGGGTCCCATGTACTCTATTCATACCCCCTAACCAACACTTAAATTAGCAAAAACTCTCATGTCGTCCTTTATCATATCTTTTAAGAGCACAAGATTTTCCTTTTTCAATTTTTAGTTAAAAAACAATGATGATGTTTGTGTCACAAATCAAAATATTATACCTTTTTTTTTTTTTTAAATAACCGGTAATCAAAATATTATACTTACTCAAACTTTATTAAACGGTGCTATACTTAATATGAATGTGTTTGATTTTTTTTTTTTTTGAAAGAATGAATGTGTTTGATTTTTGTTAGCTATATAGTGCTGTACTTATATTACATCCTCATTTCCACCATAAAAAAATATCGAGTGGTCCACAAAGCAGAAAGAATCGACGACGAGAAAAGAAAAAAATCACCTCAATGTGAAAGAAATTAGAGAATCAATGACGTGTGAAAAACATCAAATATTATTAAACAACAATGTTAATGAGTTTTACATTGATTTTAAGTATAAACTAATGTACTATAAATAAGACTACATTAATTTAATAATTAAAATTTTATATTATATAAGTAAAGTGTCTGGATAATTACTTGTAACGTGCCCATGCCTGCTGTTAAAAAAAAAAACGTGCCCATGCTCGTAAGATCGTTCTAACTCGTTTCTTAAAATAAATGATAATGTTCATTACTATAGTTTTGTCGTATAAATATCTAATTTGGATAAGGAATAAAGTAGTGATTTCTAAACTTTGTTGATGTAAATGAGAAAACCACGACCAGTTTATAGTTGTTACATTTGAACGAGAATATGAAAGTAAAGATTTGGGAGACAAATTTAACCTGTAGCATTATGGATTTAGAAAAATAAATGAAGAACTAAAGTCCTACTCGACACAAGAAAACAATCATGGAGAATGAAAGCGCTTAACGCATGGTAGACATAGAGCAAAATGCCCGTCGAAGACAAATACGCAATCCTTCAACAAGATGTATAGTGTTGAAGGACATAAATTAGGCTTATATTGTGTGACACACATGCATCCATTGGTTATTAGGGTTGTTTGCCCACTTGTCGATGACACTGCAGTAAGAGTTGTTTAATGTATTTCAGAAATCACATCTACATTATTATAACGATTCTGGATTCTTTGTTCATACGTTATTACGCATTTTTCTTGTCCAATTTACATTTAATGTCCTTACTTTGATGTTATTTACTTTTCTGCTATTTACATTTACATTTCCAATCTTTTTACATTCATGTTAATTACTTTTCTGCAGTAAAATCATCAATCATTTAAGTTATTACACGTGTCTACATGTAAAAATCGGTAGTTAAATATGAACATTGAACCAAAATCACCTTCATCTTTTGAATCTGTCGCATATATATACACTTTAAATGCATAGAAGTTTACTTTTTAACTTGTTCAAGAATCTCACACTAAACATTCCTTTTGTTGATAGATTCATATCCAATAGTAAAACTAAACCCTAGCATTAATTAATTAAATAAATAAAAATCCACATCCAATCTTGAAGCCGCCTTAGTTTCATATGATTGTCACATATCCAATCTTGAACCCTAGCATTAATAAAAATCCACAGGTTTGTTCAGTGTATCTTTTAGCTAAATCATAAATGCAAATGACAAGGGCCAATGAATGTCTCATGTTTGAAAACAATGACCAAAATAATGCGTATGAAAAATTGTCCTCAAATCTTAAGATATGCACTATACTTCATATATAATAAGAGATGAAGATCAGAAGTCCTAGGTATTTCAAGCTTATCCCTGTATTCAATGGTTGAAATTGCAGTATTTCATATCATATAATAATATAATGTCGATCATCAAATTTAAAAGGGAAAAATTGCATGTACCAAAAATTGCCACATGTATAACCTTAGCTCTTAAGCATATGGCAGCATGATATATAATATACGTCACAAACGCGGAAAAACTTTGGAATTGGATTGATCTTGCTCACAGCTTGAGTCTTATAAAAAAAGATTTTATGTCACATAAATGCTTTTATACTTATGTATATCCTCAAATGAATCGAAGCAAAAGAGTGCATGTGTTTTCTTTTTAATGATTATCTATTTCAAATATCATGTAGGTGGTTACGAATGTCATCAAATGAATACAATATTTCACTTTTACTACAGCAAAAAAGTGCATTGCTTAATTAATCAGGAATTAAAGTGACAATAAATTGCAGTAACGTAGCTTCATAGCATGATTGGAAGTACAATCGGTGGTTCAAACATTATGCTCTTGCTCCTAATGGTAATATTTTCGTTATTACATGTTGGGTCTTATGGAAGGCACGAAATCATAAAGTTTTCAATGGAAATGATTGGGTAAATTGGGTTTGTCTTAGCCATATTTATTCTCTTCATTCAGATGTGGTGGTGCACCTTTCTATTGATGCAATTCAAAAGGCCATTAGACAGGTTAAATGGATTCCTCCTTTGAATAATATCATCAAAGTTAATGTTGACGGTAGTTCTCTTTCTAATCCTGGAAGATCAGGTTTTGGAGGTCTTATTAGAAACAACAATGGTGATTGGTTGTTGGGTTTTTCTGGATTTTGTAGTATTACTTCTTGCTTGGCGGCCGAATTGTATGCCATTTTTCATGGCCTTCGTATTGCGTATGATGCGGGCCACATGAACATTATTCTTGAATCAGATTCTAGGATGACTTTTGATTTAATCATGTCGGATGTCCAAGCTCATCATCCTCATGCTCCTCTGATTAGTCAGATTGTCCAATTGCAGCATCGAGATTGGATTGTTAATTTTCATCATACCCTCCGTCAAGGCAACGAGTGTGCGGATTGGCTTGCTAAGCATGGTACTTCTTCTTCGGATGCTCTAAAGTCTTGGATTGTTTGCCCTCCTCAACTGCATCATTCCCTTTTGGATGATGCTCTTGGAGTTGCTCGCTTGAGATCGTAGTTTGGTTTTGTTTTTGTCTTTTCTTCTTGATAAAAAGAAAAATAGCATGATTGGGAGGATCCTTAAAAAAAAAAATGATCGGGAGGAGAACTGTTACCGATCTAGGAAAGTCCATCAAGAAAACGGCTAATCTTGTGATTTTAATTTTTGAGCATTATTTTTCCTATGTTATCCATTGATGAATTAGGCGTAATTTACTCTTATAAAGGAAAAATCCTCTTTTCTTCTTCTTTATTCTTACAATTAGTTACCATTTTCATCTCAAGAACATAAAACTTCTTCTCATTTATTCAACATATGATTTCCATGTTCTTTGTTCTAGTATCGAATCATACTTATCATTAGGAGTAAATTACCCCCAATTTATCAAGCGGTAACGTAGGTCTTGTCTAGAATGAGGTGCGTACAATTTTAAATCATTATATGATGAGACTGGTGCTGGTATATTGTTCATATGTAAATAAGTAAGTTTTGTAAAAAAATATAAATAAATGTCAATTAATCAACTATATTTTAATTTTACTATTCCAAAAAAACATTCAATCAATTCTTTGATATTGTGAGAAGAAACTATGATAATTAGGAGCACGTGAAGGGTTGAGTAGTTCAACTAGTTTGAGTTAAGAGATTAAAGAAGTTGAGGGGTTCAAAGTCCAGGATTCAAGTTGAGTTTAAGGTTGAGAATTCAAATCCTGACAAAGAGAAAAATACCAACATACTAACAATTAACATTTTCCATTTAAAAAAGAAAATTATAGGAGTATGTTAGCAAATGTATTTACTTTTGAAAAATGTTAGCATGTTCCCTTTGAGCAGTATATACCAAAAGTAGAAATTACATATTGAAATTATGCTAGTTTATTTTTCAAAAAGTTGAAAATTAATTTTTCTCAGTAAATATTTTCTTAGAAATCATGGTTGGACCTAACAAAACTTTTACAAAATCAACTTGTGATGTGAGGACAGTCCCTAATTATAAATACTTGTTTACATCATCTCTCATCCAACAACGTGAGACTCTATAACACACCCCCTCACGCTTAACACTATTGGGTTTGGTGCGTGAATATATAATTGGTGGATGACCTGATAGCGAAACCTAATAGCAAGTGGTCAAATGGATTTTAGATGAGGCTCTAATACCATCTTAATTAAAAATCGTGGTTGAGTTTTAGATAGAGTATGTTCTTAATTATGTGTCTTTGACTCGCATGTTAGATGACCCTTTACTTTTTAGATGAAATCAAGAAAATTATTAAATTGTCATAAGTCTAGAAATATTTACTATTCAAGTAAATGTATTGTCGTTGAACTTGAAATTTTTATAAGGAGATCGGATAAAAGATCACAGAATCGAATCTTTTTATTTCTTCAAGTGATTACACTAAGAGGTAAATTTTGTCCTTTGACTATGAATTCTCTAACTACTCCAAAGAACCAGTGACTAAGAAAAGCGTAAGTTGCAAAGATGATAAATTTGCGTAGAAAATAATGTTGTACTGATTTACATGTTTAAACTATTATGTAGACAAAAAAACTTCAATATAATGGTAGCACATCTTGGATAATAGTAAATATTAAGGAGAAATAGACAAAAAATAACTAGAGAAAAAATAATTAGGTAAGTTTTTCGTGTGGTTCTTAACTACATTACATTAGATTTTTTTAAAAAAATTCTCTCTTTTTTAAATTTGTTATATAAAAAAAAGAATATTTTTAGTTAAAAACTATAAAAAAAAAGCACATAATTAATGAAGTGCACCTAAGGTTTTACCAAAACTAAAACCTAACCCCTATTGGCCACTACAAATGGCCTTCAACAGTTACACTTGTTGACTAGATAATCGACTAGTCGCATGCGTTTCCTTAAATACAGTTCAAATTATGAATAAAGATCCTCTTCATTTATTTTAAATTTTTGTATGTATTTATCTCTCTAAATGAAAGAATTAAATAAAATCATAAATAAAAGAATCCTAACTCCCAAATTGTGGACACTTTTTCTCACTCAAAACTTCACATTTGCTTGTAACGGTTACCATCGTATTTGCCTCATATTTGCTTTGAATATTTCAGATAAACCATTATTTATTGTTCCAACGGTTCAATAGTTTCGAAATTTCGAATTTGATTTAGCTCATTTGTTTTTATTTAGGCTAAACTGCAATTTTTGCTCCCTAAGTTTCAAAATGTTGCGATTTTGGCCTCCTATTAAAAAAATGACAAAAGTGACCCATGTTTAGGGAAATATAGTCTTTTGATCCCCTAACATAAGAGAAATATGATCTTTTGACCCCTTATCTTTTTAAAATGTTAGGATTATGACCTCTGTTTTGGGACACGTGGCGTCTTCTCAACAATTTTGGGATGAAAGGGACCACAATTGCCATTTTTTAATAAGGGACCAAAATCGCAACCTTTTAAAACTTAGGGGATGAAAAGTGCAGTTTAACCTTTTATCTATTTATTTAGCTCCTTTGATATGTAAATTAATCAAGTTTTTTTGGGGTCAAATAATAAGTTTTAAATAGCCATAACTCAGTTCATGGAACAAGTCAATTGTTTGCTGTATTCAGCTAACACTTAGTTATTTATTGTATAGTCCATAAAATTTATTTCAATTGGTAAAATGGTCAAAAAAAACTTTAGGTTGACTGTTGTGATCGGGTTTCGAACCCCAATTTTTTTTTTTTTTTATGAAAAATGTTAATTTGTGCTCTTAAGACATAAGTTAAGAAACCAATTATACATTTTTTTTTTAAAAGTTGTGTATTCAATGTCTAACAAATTTCAAAAGTTTATATTTTCAATGTAAAACTTATTTTTAATTTTTATTTTAAACTTTTAAGTTATGCCCTTATGGCACAAGTTAGCATGCCCCTTCTTTTATTTGTGTATATATATGAGCTGTCAAATGACTATTGTCATTTCTTCTATCAACCAATAATTTTTTTTAACAAACAAACACACACTATTTCTAAAGTTCATTTGTTTTTATTTTTTATTTTTATGTAAACCGGATATATTAATAAAATGAAACAAGTTGTATATATTAATTCTTCATCCACTAGATAGTCCAACCCATGAAGAAAATCATCTTGTAGTAACAACTTTCTTGACCAACTGAATCTTAGTTAGATTTATTTATCCTTTAAATTGGACACTTTATTTATTTATTTATTTATCTAAACATCTTACGAAAGAAAAACAATATAAGATCATATGTAGCCGAAATTTCGGTTGTAATATAGCATAAACATTGAATTCAACATAATTCTGTTTTGGAAGATAAAAAGAAAAAGATAGCAACAAACATGATGGATGTATCATCGGTTTGAGGATGTATTTGGATAGAGACATATTTTTGTATGTATGTATCCACTAGACAAACTGATTCATTGCATTAAATTAGGACATCCAAACCTTAGTCTATAAATATGGAATGCACATCTTCTGTTCATTCACACTCCTCTGCCTTTCTTTGTTTGGTTTCAATACAATAGTGCACTCTTTCTATTGTATTGGACCACATTAAAATACATATATAAACTCTTCAATACTTAGCACTTTTTTTATTCAAAAACACACACACGCATACATATAAACATTCATTTACATTTAAATTAATTTGCATCACTATGGCAATTAGACTCATGGCTATGGTGTTTGTGTTGTATATCATTTTGGTATTGAATGCAAATGTTCCATCAACAGATGCTCGGTTATTAGGTAACAAAACCATGTCCAAGGAGAAGGTAATTAGGAGATATCTTGTAGAAAATGGACTTGGTTTGACACCCCCCATGGGGTAAGATACTCTTTATTATCAATTTATTGGTTTTCTATCTAGTCCAGTACCCCCTTTAGTCATTATTATAAGCAAAAATCCATTATTTAGATTCATTAAATAAATGATATATGTGATATATTATATAAATCACATATCTTATTTATTGAATGAATCTAAAAAGTGGATTTCCGCTAGTGATTGAATGATGTATTAATATTGCACAAAATTTTGTGATATTCAATCAAACTTTATTTTTATTTATTGATCGATTAACTATTGTCTACAACTAGATAGTACGTAACGAGTTAATATCCTCTCCATTTATGAACTTCTCACAATTTCTTTCATTTGGAGAGTTAAAGAGACAAAAAGTTTGAAAAAAAGTATAAAATAATTAATAATGATGGAACCCATTTAGTGATAGGACTCACTATCGATTTCATGTGTTCATCTCTCTTCAAATTTACATACTTCATTTATTTTGTCAAATGGGAGGTTCCTTACTCGTACTCGTACGTAACACCCTAAAATCATTGTTAACCTACATTTTATACCATTTATCTTTTTACTTTATTATAAATCCTCATATTAGTTCATTATTAAATGGATGTATAAGATTATAATTATAAAAAAAAATAGTGATATGATGCTAAGTATCTTAACTTCTAAAACAACAAATTAAAATATACACCTCTAAAAGGATACATTTTTTCACATGCTTCTAAAAGGATGCTTTAGAAAGGAAAAAAGACAATAATATTATTGCTTTTTTTAGGGAATAATAGTATTGCTATATTTACACAAATACATTATACATGCAATGTATTAAAATAAACTTTGAAGATATTTATGTGATGTGAATTTACAAGGTTTTTCATGAAAATATATTAGCATAAATGCTAAACCTACGATGATAATTTTCATGATAATAATATATAGTTCCTTCAAAAAAAAATGATAATAATATATAGTATGGATCTCTCAGGTGGAGTAGCTGGAATCATTTTGGGTGTGATGTTAATGAAAGTATAGTTCGTGAAACAGGTAATTAACTATGTTATTTCATCAACTTTAAATTTAATTTACACCATTATATATATATCCAAATTCTAAACATACTAATCTAGACTTATTTTATGTTTTCTTAATTATTACAGCTGATGCAATGGTGTCAACCGGACTTGCAAATTTGGGGTACCATTATCTTAATTTAGGTAAGTTGCATGCCTTGATTAAGCTTACATTACACATACATATATACTTTCTTGTCAAGATTAAGGAGTTCCACATTTTAATGTAAATATACAAAATGTAATTAGTATACACAGTCAGCATAAAAGAGTTATACGCACATTTTATATCTTATAATTATTCTATTTTGTTACATTAGACACAAACATATTCCTAACTATCTATGTGGTGAAATATGATTAGATGCATATTGTTTGAAACTTTTTCAAAAATACTTACAAGTTTCTTTCGCAATAAATTATAAATAAAATAAAATAATAGCTACCTGGTCATCTATCATTCTAGTCATCATTCAATAAAAAAAGGGTGAATTATTGATCAAAATGAAGAAAGTAAGTATTTAGGGTTGTCTATCTTAATTTTAATTAATGAAAATAAAAAGACTTTGGTTATTACCAATTCTCCACCTATTGTTTGATTCTTAACTATTTACTTTATGACAAGTTCTACAATTCAAGTGTAAGAAAAATTGAACGTTTCATTTTTTTTTTTCTTCCATAAAACTGTAAGAATTCTTTTTTTTAATTTTAATTTTTTTAATAAAAACTAAGGGTGGACTAAAATGAAAACAACTACCTACTTTCTAGTTCTTGAAATCACCTTTTTTTATATATTTTTAAGATAATATTACTCCTATTGTAGTGGAGTATTATAATGAGATTTAGCAATTTTTTTAATTAATAATTTAATTATTGTTAAAAAGGATAAATAGTAAATAAAATACTTTAAATGAAGAATAAAATTGAAAAGAGAAAAAGTCTTCTCAATCTC
>Ga0315914_1006793_pt1 | contig 16088 bp, 6 predicted proteins | sample MpolenodulesMG_FD_203920 | JGI IMG/M metagenome (GOLD analysis project Ga0315914, IMG submission 203920) | Medicago polymorpha root nodule microbial communities from Los Angeles, California, United States - elongated nodules | ecosystem: Host-associated > Plants > Roots > Nodule | place: USA... | reverse complement strand
CCCCCCCCCCCCCCAGCTTATCATTGTGCTCGTCATATTGGCCAACATAGGGATCTTCATTGACGTCTCCGTTGAAAAAAAAAATATGTACAAGCACACTGGAAGTTTCAACACCCTAGACAATGTCACTCGAATTGGGAGTTTGAATAGTTTCAACGTTTGTCCTATTGTGCATTTTCTTCAAGAGGTTGAGGTGTTGAAGAAGTGGTGGCATTGGTAGACGTTCCCTTGTTTGTCTAATGACGAGGTTAGGAGTTTAAATAGTTCCAATGTTTGTTAAATGTTCAACATCTTAGAAAAACATTGTTCCAGTAATATCAAGAAATGAGGAAGAAGAGGTGGATTTGGTCGACTTTTCCTTGTCTCCTTTGGCGTTCTACTTCAATATGAAAATCTTTAAAGAAGGTCATTTCATCTACAACAAAGAAAAACTAAGATTAGATACAAAACCAAGAAATTACAATTACTAAAAGTGTATTTGACAATATCAAATACACTTATTGACCACTAATCAAGTGAAAAGGGCAAACAAAGTCCAAGAGTAACTGAAGAAGCAATCATGTCAGAGAACCCCTGAGGACAAGGCAGTGGTCTCTTTCATAGAGAATCATCGCGCTGAAAAAAATCCCAACATAAAGTAAACCCTAAGGTACATATAAAATACTGCATACAAATAGAAAAAGGAAGTACAACCACAAAAAATGCAGCAGAAACCACCATCCACAACTGCTAAACAAGGTTCCACCACTGTAGAAATCCCATTTTCTGAACACTTCTAAATTGGAAAGTGTAATAAAGCAAAAAAGAAAATGAAAGCAAGCATGTATTAACCAACAAAGGAATGAGGTTACGCCGACAAAAAGCTTGAAACTTGTGAACAATGAAAAAACATCGACTCTGGTATAGAAAAAGCTTCGAAGTGCATAGAGGAACTCGAAGGTAAAATGCAATTTTTGTGTGTGGTGAAAACGTGAAATAGGAATAATGAATGATTTGAATGTCCCTCCAAATCCTCCTTTTATAACAAAGATATCAACATACAAAACCTATAAGTCACGAAATGATGCAACAATCCAGAATTGTCACTGCTATCAACATGTATAAAAGAAAAGTTCATAACTCATCCAACAATCTAGAAAAGGTCGTCAGACCAACATAACATGTGAAGCGTGGAACATACCCAATAATTCAAAAGTTTCCTCGAAAAAAAAACACATATAACGTAGACTCAACATGTGGTGCCACAAGGCCAAGAATTTGGTCTTTTCAAGTCACTTTCTTGAAGAAAGGGATTAGAGCGATCACATAAACACTAACTGCCCTATCAACGAGAAAATCCAAACAAAACACACCATTTTCAGCAAAAGCTTCTCATCAATGAATTCCCTCAGCCAAGAACAGAGCTGAACTAAATCAAAATGCCCTCGTTTGAAAGAACAATCATCAACACAAAAATTTTCACCATTAAGATAACGAGATAAAGTCAATATTGCTCAATGAATTTGATAGCAAGTTGCAATACACATTTCATCGACAAAATTGTTGTCCCCCTCTTCTCTACACGTTGAATTGAACGTAAAATATTGATCTTTAAACATGAGACTATTCTTCATATGATTATCATCATCAGTGACGAGTTCAGGATTTTTCCTTGAAAGAATCCTCGTTGAATTTACCAACAAAATGCATTTGTTTGCTTGTATAACCTCATGCAAAGTCATCACTCCTGACTACGGATGACGACCTAGGGTGCAACTATTACAAACTGGATCAAGACCCATAATCTTCATTGTGTAAGGCCTAATCACACCGAAGGACAACCTTATACTTTCACTACTCTATAACACCTCAATGACTAGCTTTGGATGCGTACCATTATGTAATGCCTCGACAACAAGTAACAATTTCTGGAGTTGAATATTGACGAGCGTCGTCCAAAACAGACCTTGCATCACTCCCAGCAGCTCCGTATTGATGCTTATAAAATGCTTACTTCCCCATAAATACAATTGACGCAATTTATTCCGAGTTAATACCTCTTAGTTTTTATTCTCATACTGAGTTGATCATCATAGTGCTTGCAAGTAGCACCATGACATCAAATTCCACGGTAGTTATTCCATCTCGACCAACTCATCTCGTTCATATACAATCAGTATCTAAGCATAATTTTTTATATATATATGAAAATAAAATGTGCATTCTCGTGTTTTTTTTGGTTACAATTTGACTACTTTTATTGAGGCACAACAGATTTTGAATAATAAACATAATTAACAAATTTCAAATTCTTGAGTTCTATAATTCCAAGCAAGGGGCCAGGAATAGATTCCCACGTGGGAGTTAATTTAATACTTGTAAAATTTATTTATTTATTAAATTTATATAATCATCTCTATACTCCACTAATATAAAAGATTCTTCAAATATCATAATTAACTTTTGGCTAACGGACACTTTTTCTAAAAAATATTAAGGAATAAGATTCTTATCATTATATTTTTTTTTTAAATCTTTAAAAATATTAGAAAATATCCTTCAAAAAATATTAGAAAACAAAAAATGCATCCTAAGTTCTTCACAAACGTATTATAAGAAAGAATGTAGAAGTTTTTAAATCACTTAAAAGTCGGGCATGACATAAAATGAGGTAGGCATCTTTCATATCTTTATTTTGCAAAAACTTTGCTAAAATATGTGATAACCCCTGCTAAATTCACACATTACTCCAAGTTTGTCATTGCTATGTATCTCTTTCTCTTAGCAACTAACCACTATGACAAGACTATTGAAAGGTTGTTGCACTCTATTCGAATTCTATAATCCAAAATGTTTTGACGTGTTTTGGAGGATTTTATAGGATGTTCATGCCGTTTGGATTATATAATCTGAACTGCATAGGACGCACGAGAAATCAATAGGGTGGGAAAAGAAGGAGTTCTATTAAAATTGGATCTGATATTTGTTGGGCTCTTTTTACTGCCAATCAGGCCTTATTGGGCTTTATTTCCTCATTTTAGATTTTTTTGTTACCTTTGAACTTTCAAACAATTTACTCCGTACCCCTACAATTGTACATTCACCCCTACAAATTATGTAAAATGCCAATTTTATCTTTTGTGTCATTGAATTTCTTACACTTCATTTTTCTTCATCATGTTTAACCTTTCTAAAACCATCACAAGTCCATCCTCACATGACATTTCTGATATGCAACAATTTTTTTTTTGAAGGAGGATTGTAGAAAAATATTATCGAATTTTTCCGTAAGCTTAACATACTGGAAACAAACATTCGAGGGAATTCATTCTTGAACCAAAGAAAATACAGGAAATAAAATGTACCAAGCCAATGTTTCTTCTAAAAAATTTGTTATGACTAAAGAACCAAATGTTGTGGTTTTCCGAAAATAAACAGTGAACTGAAAACTACAACTAAGGTTTCCGGAGTTGTTTGTGCACCGAAAATGTCTTTATTACGTTTTCCGGGAAGTAATTGCAGACTAGAAAACATAAAATTTGTCACTTATCCATTCTCTGTGTACCGGAAAGCTTAAAAAATACGTTGAAAATATAAAAAAGTGAAGGGTTTTAATGTTTGTACGAGGGCAAAATAAGTATATTTCATGTAAGATGTAAAGATGGATGTATAATTGTAGTGGTAGTGGGTTAAATTTTCCGAACTTTTTCCATAACACCTTGTTTCTGTTACCTTAGACCTACAATGAAAAGTGGCTGATAAGAAGAAATGGATCCCTTTAGAAAAAAAAAGAAAAAAAAAGAAAAGAGGAATTGACCATATGTGAGCTCAACCCTACACCTTGCATAAACAGAGAGTCATATGGGATATTCTTTAGGAAATCCATGCAGCATGAACAATCTTGCACCTGAAAGAATTTAATAAATTGACTTTTTTTTTAAGAGTTTTGGATTACTATTTGAGTAAGCTAGACTCTAACCCGTGCGATGCACGGGTATCGCACGGGTTTTGAAGAATATAAATATCATATTGATTATACATTCAATACTATGCTATGAAACGACTGCAAAAAAGATAAAAAAAATGCAAAATATACATCAATTTAAGCTATTAACTTTGTTTTCTTACCAAATAATATTACCAGTTGTGTTTCTTCTTTGTTAATAATGAAAAGAAATTGCAATCAGAAAAGGAACCGTTAGGGCATTTGTGACTTTAAAAAAAATGTTTTAGTACGGTATATCAATTTTGGAAGCAACAATATATCAATCAAAATGGAAGTGGCTTAGTGGTGAAAATTGTAAAGTGTAGTCATATGGTACCCGGTTTGATTCCTTGCAAAACCTTTTTTTCATAAAATTTATTCAGACCCGCCAAAAAGGGCGGGATTAGGGTTAGGTCAGACTGTCTAACATTTATATATATTAAGATAAAGATTACACTCCTTTTCTCTCAAAGATATTTGAATTACACTCATCTCCTCTCTTATGTTAAAATATACAATTCTCTCATTTGAAAAGTAAAATTTATACTCCCCTCCCTTATAAGATGCTTGAATTAAAACCCTATCCCTTGATAATTAAATATGCACTACACTTTAATCTATTTTAACATAAATAAATATTTTTATGATATATATTAATTTTAAACCATCATTTAAAAAAATTAATTCATTTCTTTATAATTTAAATGTCAATGATAATTAAATTTAAATATTTTGCTATTGATTTTATAATTTAGAGTACAAAATTAACTTTTAAATAACCATGATTTATTGTCTTTAGTAATTTTTCACATATTTTAGTTTTACTTTGGGTAGTTTCGTATTTTATAATAGGGATTAAAACTACATGTTAATGAAATTGTGGATAAAAAATAGCGAAAAATATGTATTCAATTTTTTATTATATTAAAATAGACTCGCAATACTATTTTTTTCGAAGTGTGTTAGATTATTATTTTTTTGCTAGATTATTAGAAATAAAAAAAAATGAGGGAGTAAAGTGTAGATTTTAACATAAGAGAAGAGGAGAATTTAATTCAAGCTTCTCTCAGAGGAGATGAGTGAATTTTTTTTTAATATGTTTTGAATAAGAGGAGAGGGGAATATATTTTAACATAAGAGGGAATGGGAGTGTAATTCAAGCATCTTTGAGGGGAGGAGAGTGTAATTTACTCTTAATATTTTTTTACAACACTATTTGTCTATGATATAAGTAATGAATATAATAAGAATTCCTTTAATATTGTTGAAAAAGTTAAGTTGAATTCTTTTTTATGGTTGTCTTTGAGTAAGGTACCACTTGGTTTTTGTTTGCATGATTGGTGGCGACACCTGCTTTTATTTATGGGTGTCATGTAATTTTTTATTTTTTGGTTGCAAGCGGCCTCTTGTAAGGTCTCTTGATATGTGTCTTTGACTTTGTATCAGACTCTTTGTGTTTTCATCACTTTTAACACATCTTGTGCGGGGTGGTCCACTATTGCTTTGAGCAATATATCTCATTTTGATTTGTTCAAAAAAAACTATTTATCATGTATTGTAAAAAAAAGGTTTATTTATCGTGTGTAACTATATTGTTAATTTTTTTTGAAGAGATAAAAAAATTAACAATATGGTTTTACACGATAAATAAATCTTTTTAGTTTTTTTGAATAATTGATGTATTCGGTCTAAAATAGTGTTGTAAATTAATTTTCTTTTTTTTAAGGGAGTGTTGTAAATTAATAAAAGATGGTCAGAATGTGAGTGGTAAAGAAGAAAAAAGAGAGCCAAAAGCAGTGTTGTTATTATATTCACTAGCAAAAAGACAGGCACGTGAATGCCTGTCTTTCTACTCTTTTTATTGTTCTAACGTTTGAAAATTATGAATGGTGTTTTTTTTATGAAATTTTGATTTTGATTAAAACTAAAAAAATATAAATGTTTGTTGCTTTCAAGCTATAAAAAATCAAACTAACCATTATTATCTATTTCAACGACACCAACAACAATACAATATAAAAAAAAATAATCTAAATTATTTTTTTAATGACATCAACAACAATTCTATTAAAGAAAAAGTTGTTTAAGGGTATAATTGAAATGATGAAAAAGTAAGTATAAATATACTCATCTAGTTTGTTACACTTTTTAAATGATAGAGGGAAAAAACAAAAAATATATATTCATATCGCGTTTGTTACATTTGTTTTAATATTTAAATTTATTCTTATCTATTTGTTACATGTGTTATTTGTATTGAAAATTGAAAGTATTTTTGGAAAGAAAAATCCAGCCCAAAAGTGCTGAAAGAGGTAAAAAAAAAAAATTGACCAAAGCAAAATTAACTATTATCATTAATCAACCAATGTTTAATACAAGAAGGATAAAAATAAAAAATACGGTGACTAGCCTAAGAACATGCTGCCCTAGCTAAAGTATGAGCAACCATGTTCGCTTGTCTTCTAACAAACTTCACCTCGAAGTTGAAATGTAAAGCTAACTGATAAATAATATTAGAAACAATAGTATAGAATTATGAATCACCATGGCCCGGAGACGATAGAGCTTGCACTAGAGTAGCAAAGTCAGACTCGAAAACAACCTGATCCCATCTGTTCATATCAGCAAAATGAATGGCATCGAGTAAGGCTACTGCCTTCCCCTCCAAAACTGTCATATTTGTCCGCTGCCATTTTGTTTGAGCCCGAATAAAGTGCCCCCGGGAGTCTCTAAAACAACATGCAAAAGATGTAAGATGGTTACGGTCATGGAACGCGGCATCCACATTGCACTTCAACCACGTCTCGCTCGGTTTCTCCCAAACTGAACTGTTACCTTGCATCTATTCATCCCGTGTTGCACACCTGGTGGTGAGAGATGTTTATGAACCTCTTACCATTGTTTCCATGCATCTAGTGATGTCCTTCCAATGCTTGTTGAAGTATGATGAGCGTCATTCCAAATGACATCATTACGTGCAGCCCAAATTTTTCAAAGGAGTAAAGTCATCCGACCCGCAATGTCTCGGTTTTCTGAACAACATATGTCAAAAACGAAATATGTCAAACTTCTCTCAGTTCCAACTCGCGTTTGCAACACAGTCGAAAGTCCTGCCCAATACCAACTCTCACGCGCCACCGTACAACTCACAAAAGCATGCCAATCATCCTCAACAGCCGTATCACACCAGGGACATGTCACCTCACATTGTACATGTCGTGATCGTAGTCGGAGACGCGTCGGAGCACAACCTATGCAAATCCTCCATAACAAATTACGTGCTTTATGAGGGGAATTCACCCTGAAAGGGGTAATTTTCTTTATATAACTACTCTTCATTCGTTGGCATGATCGAAATATAGAGTGATATAAGGTGTAAAACTTGGAGACATACACCAATTAGTAACTCCATACTATATGCCTACACGTGCCTACGTCCTAGCTTACAGTAGGGCAGGATAGACCCGACTTTTTTTTTCTTCCTTAAATAGAAAAGACTTAGATTTTTTTAGAAGCCTACTTAGCTTAAAAGGTCAAACCATAAACTATTGAAAAAACATCTTAGGCCTATTAGGCCGACATACTTAGATAAATATGAATAATATTATTTATTATTATATTATTTATTCTACTTTGAATTAAATTATAAATATATTAACCTTTATGGTAACCCAAGCTTATTACTAGTATACATTAATTTTTCGCATATTTAAATGTATTATTATAAATAAGAATTGAAATATGATATAATATATAATAAAGTTCTCTAAAACATCATGTTAAATATCATTGATCTATCAGTTCGTTAGTCTATTTAACCTTATATCGCATTATCTATTTAAAGATGTTTATATGAAATAGACTTTTAAACATGCTATCAGACTACATGAGCTTTCAAAAAGTCAAATCAAACATAGAAAGTAAGCCTATAACACCTATATACCATGGTAAGATAGTATGAGTTGAGACGTTCAAAAAATATTATGAAAGAGCTACAAAAATCAATTTTAAAAAAATCTGCAAGACCTTGTAAAAAAATGAGATGGAACAAACAAAGAGAGTCTTTATCTTTATTATACACTGTTTCTAAAAATTCTCATCTCATAACTAGTATCAATTTTTCTATGAGAAATGATATTTATACAACCATTTTATAACAACTTTTTAACAATTTTCTCTCTTATACTCACATTATCTTCTTATTTTCTCTCTATTATTTTTGACCAATCAAAGAAGAGAAAACCAAAGTTGTTATAAAAGTTGTACCAAAGAGTTGTACATATATCATTACCTTTTCCTATATGAATATTATTAAAAATATGTCCCAAACACTTTTTTTCATCAAAATATACTTGGGAATAATATTTCCAACATATACTCCTGGGAAAATTGTATCCGAAAAGTTATTTTTCATTACTTGAAATGAATGTCCCTCATTGAGATGTGTTTAACTTGTAATCTTAAGACAAATTTCCTTTTTATTAATCATGGATGTGTATGGGGGAATCTTAAGGTATCATTATAGTATATCTTGCACGTTTTAATGCTACCTAACAGCAAACAGGTCTCTCGTCATTCAAGAATTTCTTTCTTCTTTTGGTCAAGTGAGTCATTCAAGAATTTCTTAAGACATCTATTGATGTGAGACAACTAATGCAATATGTACATGTAATGGTCTCTTTAGCTTTGCCTTAATTAATAAGATAATAAGTCTTTACGTAAGAGCAACAGTTAAAAAAAGAAAAGGGAAATGATATTCGTACAACTATTTTAGGACAATTTTTGTGATAACTTTTTCTCTCATACGTACATCATGTTTTACTTTATCTCTCTCTTGTTTTGGTTTTCGTATCAATACCTACTTTTTCTTTATACATCTAAGGTTGTCCCATAAGTTGTCACAAAAACGGTTGTTCAAATAACACAACTTTTAAAAAAATGTCATGCCTTGGTTTCTTAATCTTTGATCACTACTGAAAAATTTAATATTATTAAATTAGTATTTTTAGTCCCTTAATTTATTTTTAAATTTTATTTTGATCGCTTAAAAAAAATTTCGTTTTATTTTGATTTCGAAGTTTCAAACGTTTCACACTTGAATTCTTTCCGTCAGTGTTTTGTTTGAGTCTATAGAATTGTCCCTCTGTTGCCTTGATTTTTCATGCCTTTAGCTATCATGTTTCATTTTTCTTACATTGTTGGATGAGATGAAAACCCATTCACCGTCGACCATGTCATATATAAAGCATGTATACACTCTTTTGGTAAAGTTGGTAAGGTGGATATCGCACAGAAATTTCTGTCACCAAATGAAGGCACAAGGGTTAGTTCTTCAAGATGTCAGATATACATATACTAGCTTGATAGAAGTTCTTTGCAAGGGAGAGAGGTTGGAAGAAGCTATTGACTATCTCAAAGCCAAAAAATGTTCGAAAATTTTGACAATGTTGGATTTCATGCATACGTGGATTTGTCTATCGTGGACCCTTTGTCCAAACGAGAATTTTGACAGCACGAGACTCAAATACAATTTCAATATTTACTATGATTAACCTAAGTCTTGATTCCAATTCCCACATTATCATGTAATATGAGCTAAGTCATTACTTACATAACTAATTTACTTTGTGTTGCCTTCAACTTGGAAATACGCTATACTTATATATTTTTGAGTGTTAAAAAATTAATAGCTACTCCATCCGATCATTTTTACAAGAGTAGTTTATAATTTCTTTTGTCATAGATGCATTGATTCCTCTTTTTTCATATATATATATGAACAAATTTTTTTTGTAAACTACTCCTATAAAATGGACGAAAGGTGTATACATTTTCCCCTTTATCAACCCAAAAAAAAAAATCTAAGAGAGGAAAATGTGGGTAGGAATAAAGTGAGCTTTGTGGACCTAACAATGATTTAAAAGAAGAATTTAATGTTCAATTTACGTAGATTGTCCTCAAGAAAAATTTACTTTAATTAGGGTCCAAATTAATATGATGCATAAGTTAAAGTAGCCACCGAGCTACAGAACTACAAATCAATTTGCTTTCATGTCATGTCCTTTATTGACCATAATGAGACTTTAAGAAGATAATGATTCTATTATTAGAAATCAAAATATGAGAAGTTTATGCAACAATTGAAGGAAGAACTTATTCAAGAAAACAACTGAAGGAAGAATTTACGTGCACATCAAGCAGAGGGAAAACTTTCAGATGCGGGCGGCAAGAGCTCTATGATTGGAGGTGGTGTAGTTGCAAATACTCAGATACACAAGTTAATGAAGATTGAATTGAGTGAGGGATTGTGAGAATAATGAATATATTTTTTTCTAAGTGCAAAGATAATTTTAAGTGGAGTTCTTCAAGAGAATTGGTGGAAAATCCCATTGACGTCGTTGAGTGATTTTCGTCAATTGTCGGACACCTTTTGATGTCCATACAATGATTATCTCTGGAGGGATGTTACATGTGTGATGTCTCTAAGCAAATAATGAAGTTTGTTTGTACATTAAACCCCATAAGTGGATTGCCATATATACTTCTAAAGATTAGTTATGGTTGTAATTCACTTAGGTTGGTTTAGTGATGTACTGATGTTGACTTGAAACTTTGAAATGTATACATTCTTAAGATTTCATGTCTAATTTAGGTGGACTAGTCTAGTCTCTTAAAAAAAATTATGGCTTCCAACTAGGAGATGCTTAGGCAACCAAGAAATAGCTATCAATACGAATATTTTATATGATGGAGTGAATTTAAAAATAACGCATATAGCTTGATCTTATCCAATTAATATATAATTGACTGTGCATTTTGTCATTTATGGTACAAATACATATTAGTAGATAGAGAAAAAAACTTATAGTCAACTATAAATCAATCTGATAAGATCATCTTAATGGGTCTAATCTTAAGTTCACTTTATTATAAGAGTATCCACAATGGAGACCCTCAATATTGAGGTCTTGAATGGGTCCCACATTAACACCACTTTTTTTATAATTTTTTTAAAATAATACTTAATAGGTATTCAATCACTCCAATAGAGACCCTCTAACAAAAGGTCTATATGGGTCCCACCAATATAATACAATGACATTAAAAAAATCCAAAGTAATTGCAATTGAAAAGCAACGGTACAATAACAATGATTATTTTAAGAAAAAGTAATGTGAGGTTCACTTAAGCATTGAGGTCTTAAGTGAGACTCTGCATCCTAAAAGACCCTAAAAAAAATCCATATTGGGAGTACCTATTAGGTATCAAGTCTTAAACAGTGAAGACCTCATCAATGTAGATGCTCTAAATAACTATTATATATGATTGAGTGAACTTATACGAGTATACTAGTATCTAGAAGAGACAAATATTCACCTGGTCGAGTGCATGCAATTGAAATCATATAAGAAAAGAGAAGTAGGGGACCGTTAAATTAGGGACATAATTGGCTAAAAGGTAGACCGACAAAATGCACGTTCACTGCCATGAATCTTTGAGCTAGCCATTATTGTAAGCAAGGTTCAAGAAGAACACGAGTATATAATATCAACTCAATTGGGAGTAACTACTTTCAATCTATTTAGATTTTAAAGTAACTTTTCTTGAAGGATTTATCATTGGTGTTGTGTGATCTGAAAGTCACACGTAAGGAAGAACATTCATTCTACAAGAATTGTTCTCAAGACTAAAAAATATACCGTGGGTTAATTTGTGAACATAAAGGAAACAATTCAAGTGCAAATGAGTATATAAATATTGAATGTGATAATTTATAGGAACGATGGTAGGAAACGAGATAACATTATTATAACATTATCTCCTACTTTATTTTTTGTTAAGAAAAAAATATTATTTCCTACTTTTTATATTTAAATATGTAACCTTTATTTAATTGAAAAAGTTTAAGCAAATTGAACTTCGATAATTCACCAACGTTAAAACAAATTTTGGAAAGTTGAACTCATGACGTTACGGATCAGCCAACGTCTTATCAACTGAATCAACATTAATTAACAACATTTTTCTTTTTAACTATAACATGATAATTGTAAAAAAAAACTATAACATGATAATATAATATTTAAATGACAAGATTACTCTAGTGAAACATCTTTTTGAAATAATTTTCTATATTTTCAAATTTTACAAATTAACAAAAAATTAATATTTTCATAACATATGTTATTAAATGATTTTATGTAATTTGATTAAAAAAAATCCATCACATCACTAAATAAAACATTTTCATTTTTTTAAATCAGTAAATATTTTTATTACATACGTTAGGTAAGTTAAATAAAGATATGATATATTTATATTTTGTTTGAAGGTATACGATATATTTTTATATAAATGAAAAATCAACCCTTACATAAAATTATAATATTAAATTTGTTAAAAAGATTTTTTTTTTGAAGAAAAATTTGTTAAAAAGATAAAATTTAAATTCCTATTTTATATTTTTTTTAAGTACAATTGAAATTTAATATACTCTAATTTCAATAAATTAATCATTAATATTTTTTATTTTTTTATTTAACTTATTTTTTTACATTAGATTTCAATTTTTCATATTATAACATATTATAAAAAAAACTCAGTAATTTATTTTTGCAGTCTATTTTATTGGTTTTTAACTCAGCTCGTATATTGAATAAAAATTATAAGTGAGGAGATAAAATATGTTTCAAAATTGATACATATCCTACTATATCTATTAATGATACATATCCTACTATGTCTATTATACTGTCCACCAAACTCAATCTCTGTACCTTGAACAATGAAATATATGATATAACTTGAAGTTTGGCTTTAGAAATTGAGAAATCAAATTAACTTTTGACTTGATGGCACAGATGATGGAATTTGATTTTAGAGAGGCGTTTGGAGGTAGTGGACTAATTCTAGCCCTGTCCACATACCATAGCAATATATTTTCACACCTATTTTTTTTTTTTTGACAAAATATTTTCACACCCAATTCTTTCATGTATTTTTTTTCTCTTCGTATGTTTATGTCCTTTTCAGCACATCATTTGTCAGTCATGTCTCATATTTTCTTTTTCTTAATTTTGTCTCTATTCTCTACACTTTCCTTACACACTGAGAATTGAGAGAATTATTTTGGCTGTTTTGACAGTTTAATCACCGATTAAATGAATATAATCTTACTCCGTATGATTTGAATTGATTTAGACTGTTTGATCACCAATTAAGTGAATACAATCTTACTCCATTTATTGGACTTTTGAAATGGGAATCTTCATGGGCCCTCATTTTTTGAGATTGGTCGGTTGTTCTCCATCAAATTTCACGTCTACCTCTCAGTCTGCTTCTTTACAAAATCATGGCAAGAGAGAAAAATATATGCGAAAAAAATTAACCATATTAGGATTTGAACGAGGTTTCACTTGTCTGATTAGGGGTTGAAACTTTTACGGTAGACAAACAACTTTAAAAGCTACGTCAAATAAAATGGTTAAACATGAGAAAACGTGTTCTAATAATCAACATTCTTTTATATCATTTACATTTGACACTTTAGACTTCTTAAATACTAAAGATTGTTGATCTTCTACGTAGAGTTCAAAGAGTTTTGCATAACAATATCATGTTTCTTAAGCTCATGAATATTATGTTTACGAGAATTAATTTTGCCTTCCAAAAAGGCCAAACAATGTAACTTATTGCACGCTTGCATTCCATTCATATTAATTAATCATTAATATTGGCATATATGAAAAAAATATGATAAGATATAAACATATTCTACAAGTAAATATTGAATAATGTTACACTTGACACTCCAACGGCTCACACATGAGTCCATTGTTTTTTGTCAAGTAGTTTAGTGGCTAGAATTCACCCTTTTCAAGGTGAATAAGTGGGGTATCTAGGATTCGAACCCCGACCCCTGCATATAATAATGCATGTCCCTGCCAACTGAGTTATGCTCACAATGTCTTTCATCTAATATGATATCCTTCAAGTGGAATCTTTTTCATATTCTACAAATACTTACACTACAATTGACTCATATATACTCTATTCGATCACTATTATAAGCAATTTTTTTTTTTAGATTCATTCAATAAATGATTTATTTGGTCTATATTATTTAGAGGGTTAGAGAGAATGTAAAACTCCACTCTCTACACATGCCTTATTTTAACCTAGTTTTTAGTATTCCATTCCACATTGATTAACTATGCTTGTTTTTGAACATATTGATGTATATTACATATTGATATTTTAGAAAAAAAAAAGTATTATTTGAATATCAAAATACAACCCTATATGTATTTATGATCTTTATCCATCTTACTTTTTATTTTCCTCATTTTGTGTTCTTACACAAAAATTTACCATTAGTCCCTCTAGAAAAAAATTACCAGTAGTTTTTACCTTAAAGGGGACCTTTTTTATGGTTTAATATTTTTATGGACTATGTAAATTGTAAGATATCTTTAACTGGAGCGGATTTATCCCAATAAGTCTAGGCACATATCCGAGCTTAATCCATACTTTCTTTGTATATGTTACATCAAGTGCGAGATATTCAAGTTACTTGATGATGTTGATATTATTCGAACATTCATTGCAAAGAGTTCTCGAAAAGGGCATTGACCTCTTAATTTTATTTAGCACACTACTGTCATGTTATGTTTCATCTCGCTTATTTCAAATTGTATTTTTGTTGACAAAATGATGAACCTCTTTTATTTCGATTTATGACTATTTATATATTATATCACATGTGAATTTGAGGTTAAAATTTTGCCCAAACTCTATAAAATTCCTAGCTCCGCCACTAATCTCTAATATGAATTAGGTCCAATGATATGCTTGAATGGACTACTACCCACTCGATTAATATTTGTTGGTCTACTTTTAGCTTTTAAGAGGTTTATGTTAGAGGTGCCATTTAGAATGGACCATTATATGTATTGGTCCATGATGAACTAATGTGTGAGAGTCCTTTGATAAAGTACACTATATGATCTTATGATGTACTCTCTCTACGGTATACTATTCTCTTTTAACCAAAACTCATCTTTACATAAAAGGGCATTAGTAATTCATATAAATTAATATTTAGGATATTTGTTAAATTAATTTTTTTTAGTTATATAAATGTTAAATTAATTTTTTTGATAAAATTTTAGTTTCAGTTTCCAATTCTTATACTTTAAAAAAACTAAAGTATACAAATTTATTTGAAAAATAAAATAAAAATTAATCAATTCATAAGATTAAAAAAAATTGGTAAAAACAACGACGGATAAAAAAAAACAACAACGAAAAAATATATATACATAATACGTAGGAGTAGCCTAATTGAAAATAAAAGGTAAAAGAAATTTGTCAATAGAATTCCTTTTTGTATATACGTAGCAGTAGCCTAATCAAAAATATATGTATCGTTCCTAAAAAAAAAAATATGTATCGATTCGTATATGTCTACCATAGAATTTTTTTGGTTTTGTTTGAAGATTTTTTTTTTCGGGTGACGAGGATTTTTTTATTTTATTTAAGAAATAAAGGAACAATAATGGAAAGGAATAGTGTGTAGAAGGTGCATAGTAATATTTGGATGACTAAACCAATCTAACAGTTGAGGGTGTGGAGGGTTGGAAACTTCAGCACATTTGTTCTTACACTGTGACATATTCAGCTCTCTTTGGCACCATGTATGGCGTTGGTTACACATTACTTGGGTGCCCCCTGGTAACATCAGACAACATTTTCTTTATTTCACTTCAATGGCGGGGCTGTCTAGATTCACTCACACATTTATGAAAGTGATTTGGTTTGCCTCTGTTTGGGTAATATGGAAGGAAAGGAATAACCGTGTGTTCCAAAACGCGGTCACTATCCCTTCCGTCCTTGTTGAACATGTCAAATTAAATTCTTTCTTATGGTTAAAGTCAAAACAGGTGAATTTTGCTTATAGTTATCATGATTGGTGACAAAATCTCATTCTTTGTATGGGTGTCTACTTGTAATTCGTTTTTGTTTTGGTGGTGGCTACTTGTTGCAGTCACCTTAATCTTGTAAATACTCTTGGGTGGTTTGCCCTTTGCACACCTTGTGCGGGGTGAATCATTGTTGTTAATAT
>Ga0315914_1006792_pt1 | contig 16088 bp, 4 predicted proteins | sample MpolenodulesMG_FD_203920 | JGI IMG/M metagenome (GOLD analysis project Ga0315914, IMG submission 203920) | Medicago polymorpha root nodule microbial communities from Los Angeles, California, United States - elongated nodules | ecosystem: Host-associated > Plants > Roots > Nodule | place: USA... | reverse complement strand
TGGTGAATAAACGGGATTTGTGTGGCATGAGTTTTTGAATGGAGATTTTAAAGATACATGCTTTATGGCTACAAATTTGTGTGCAAATTCTGAAAAATGGATAGCAGAGTCGTCATGGAACTGAAGATGAAGGACACGCCTGTGGTATTTCTCTCTTCTTAAATTTTTTTTTTTTTTACTTTACCTCTCAGCCATTGGATTAGGGGCAAATAGATGGCAGAACAGAGCTGAAGAGAGGGCAATGTGAGAAAGAGAAAGACAGAAAAAAAATTAAATAAAAGCCACGTGGAGGGTGTATAGAGGGGTGTAAAGAAAAGAATGGTCTATGTATCTTTTTTCAACTTAAAATAGTGATTTTAATAAGGAAAATGATCATGTGAGTATTTTGTAATGATTAGAACATTGTAAAAGTTTCTTTAAAAAAAAAAAATTCAAAATTTGATTTTTAGATCAAGATTTTCATTACTTTTATCTTGAATTTTTAAAATTTAAAAATTCATATTTAATTCATTTCACGTTAAAAAATGTTGAAACATTGGTGTGAAGATGAAAAAAAATTGGAAGGTTGGAAGATTAAACGCCAAGTAATTAAACTTTGATATAGTGTTGTTTGAATTGAAAAAATAGAGTGTGGGGTCCTACATAAAATAGAAAACACACATTAGTAGTGTTTAAATAGTGAGATTTAATTTTAAATACCTGATAATAATGAAAATATTAATTATTATTATTATTATTTATTTTTGGATATCACTTTCCATAATTTTAGATTATGTTTGTTGTGATAAGATTGAGAATCCAACTGAATTTTCTATCTCTCCTTCATTAATTTGTTTCAACTACTTTTGTGGATTTGTTTATTTTGATCCTATCCACAAGTGTTGTTGAACTGATTAATGGATAAACTCCATTTTAATCTTCTTTTTTTTTTGGCTTTCGCACCGGTTTCCGATCCACCAAAGTTGGGCGACTAATCCGGCTCGTGCGTAGAGGCATGCACACTGGCCAAGCGTTGTTCCGCCCTGGGAATCGAACCCGGTATTCCATTAGAGTAACTGTTGTCGCATTTTTTTGCTAAAACAGTTACAGAATCTCTATATAAATAGAGGACTCCACTCAGTTCAAAAGACACACCAAAGAGTTTCATTGAGTTGTCGGAAACTCTTTCTCTCTTCTCCCTTTCTTGACTTGTGTTGACGAGTATTTGTTCTCTTCATCTCCTTTTTTCTGTCCCTTCGAAATTAAGAGTGTTCTTAAGACCATAGTCCCTTTTCGGTTTAATGTCCCTTCGAAATTAAGAATGGTCTTGAGAACATAGTCCCTTTGTTAATATAAGTTCCTTCGGAATAAAGAGTACTATTAAGATTATAGTCCCTTTTTGAAATAATAATGTCCCGTCGAAATTAAGAATGATCTTAACGGTGTATAAATATTCTTTCAATATTTTTTAATTGAGGAGAAATTAAAAAGTGGAAATGGTGGAATCACCATAGTTGAGTAGTCGTAGTGGCATATTGGTATTTTTGGAGAAATTAAAGTTAGAATGGTAGTAACACCATATTTGAGTGGTCTCAACACCATATTAGAGTGGTAACAATACCATATTAAAGTGGTTTCAGTATTAAAGAGTGGTCTTAGTACCATATTTGAATGTGTAAATCTCGAACGGTTTTTCTACAGTGCAGTAGTTAACCGCACAGTTGTAGCTGAGCTTGTTTTATCCTGGAGGCGGCGTGATTGATAGTCTGTCTTCCACAATTCTGGGCAGTGCCACGAAACGTCTTACAGAGAGTGACCTGTCGCGACTCAACCTAGCAACAACTTCGGTAGATAATAGAATTTGGAAATCCAAATACAACAGTTTGGAAAACTAAAAACAACAAAAAATTATAAATCTTTGTCAATAAATTTTTTATAATGTTTTAAACATGCCTGAAAAATTATTTTAAAATTTTAAGATAGTTAAACAATTTTGAAAAACAGCAGGGAGTAAAATTGCATGCCTAGAAATTTTTTAGGAACAAAAACATGGTGCTTTTTTTATGTGAACGAAAAATGAAATTTAATAATATTTTAGGGACATAAACTTATTTAACATAATTTAAAATAATATGAGTTGTTTTGCTTCTTATCGTGAAGCTGCTTGAAATAGTGTGGAAGAAAATTTGTCATGATTATCGTGAATCAAATTATTGTAATGACGCCTTAGCAAATTTAGGGTATGATCTATGTGATGCTAGGAACATTCTAGATACTTTTCCAACTCTTGCTCGTCATTTTCTTTATGCTGGAGTTGCTACTTCGCGTCTAATTTTTTATAATTTTTTTTTCGAGCTTAGGCTTCTCTTTTATTTCAAAAAGTAATCAAAGTTATAAACCTATAATCGTATTGGTCTTCCTGATTAAATTCTTTGCCATCTACTGTATTCTTTGAATTCAACTTGAAATTCACCTTAGTTGGTTCGAACTTCGAACCTATTTGATAAGAGGCTTAGAGTTTCCACCTCAAGCAATTTTTTTTTGACACATTGACGGTGTACAAGGGTATGTTCCATTTAGTTTCACCTTCAACTATGAATTCTCTTGAGATGGATCTGTATCGCTTGAAGCCGAAAGTGGTGGCGGTGTTATCCGTTGTTTCTTCGGTGGGCTGTTTGAGTTGTTCTCCCATGGTTTTGTTCTATTTCAAACCCACTATTTCTAAACAAATGGGTCGTGGTACTTGCTTGAAATCTCGGAAAGGGTTAGTTATGTTTCAAAGTCTCCTTTTGGTTTGTCTTGGATGATGCCCCTCACCGTGTGCTGGTATTGGTTTCTAGTCTTTGATATCCGATTCTTCCTCAGATCTGTTGAGATCAGCAGTTTTCAAGACGGTTGTCGTCTCCGTGTCGGGTTTCGTGACTAGTTAGGCTCGAAAGGGTTGTAAGCGCTTTATGAATATCACAAGGGGCCGTTGGTATGTGAATGTGTCCGTGTTGGCAGCCGGTTCATTGCCAATGTGAAAAGATGCATTTGATTATTTAGGCATCTCTGGTATTTAGAATGCTTTCAACTTTTTATACACAACTTTTCTTTTGCAATTTCGTTTTAGACTCTGCGCAGGGTTCGCTGAATTGTGCATGTATATCTATTTCCTAAGCACTAGGCTCTTTACTAGATCTCAATCCAGTTTGGTTTTTACACTTTTGTTTTCATGTTGTAATACCCATTTATGGCTATTATGTGGTTGCTCAGTTTGGTCTATGTCCTCTAGCTTGTTTGTACTTCCTTTTTAATTATTAAATTTTGCTTTGCTTAAAAAAATAAATTTATCTACATTTAATTTTGAAGATTGTCATCTCTTATCAAAGAAATTGTTACTAGAGTTAATCGAGAGTTCATCAAATTTTTGTGCAAGATGTTGAAAAAATTCATTACACATTTTAACCAATCAAAGAGAATATATTGAAAAATGTGTGTTAGAATGTGTGTTGCTAGCATTTTTCTATTAATTATTAATTATATTTATACATATGATTTCTTAACTTGTAATCTAACAGCATAAGTTAAACATTTCCTTAGTTTAAATTGATTTATCATGCTGCTCCTCTTGTGCTAGTATTATATTGAGTTCTTATTCTTGTCTGGTTCGTCGTTTCAATTTCTTATTACATTTTCTGAAATTTTTTGACAATTTCTTATTTTACGTTATACTGTACAAATCCTAATTTTGTGTTTACTTCCTATTTTTTAATTTTTTTTGGTTTTCAACTTTTTGCTATGTAATCTATCCTCAGTGAAAATAGATTTTCCTACTTTTGTATTTATATTATTATTTGTTTTATATGCTTTAAATTACATCCTAGGGTTGTAGCTCAACTTATATGTGCCATAGTTTAAAACGAGTGTTGTAAGATTTAGAGGTAAAAAGATAATTAATTTCAAAATCTTTTTTATCTCCTTGTGAACCAAAATAGTATTTTTTGAAGAGGGAACCAAAATAGTATTTAATTAAAATCTATTACTTCCCATCCTCTTTTTTTAACCAAACATATAAAATACCTCCCCTTCCCAACATTCTCATCTCTACCTTAAAAATGCATTTCCTCCTTTCCATTGAACCAAACATACTCTAGTGATACTCAATTTTGCAGACATAGAAACCAGGGCCTACCAATAAAAAATGTCTCTTGAAGCACTACCTTCCTTTGTATTTTATTATAACACACTTTAGAAATAATATTTGTGTTTTATTATACTCCATCCGTCTTAAAATGAGTGTTTTTTTTAACAATTTTAAATTGAGTGTTGATTAAGGTTTTTACAACTTATTAAGAAATGTAATGATGATGTTAAAATACATGATAATTTTAATAAACTGACATTATTTACTATTGATGTAATATTTTGGAAGTAATTTATTCTCAATTAATTAGATGGTACAATTCTAAGTAAATAATAATCATACATTGAAAAATGTAACTAACTTTCATTTTGAAACAAATTTTTATTTTTAAAACGACACTTATTTTAAAATGGATGGAGTATGCCACTTTACAATACGAGTACATCATTAACGTTTCTTTTTCCTATTATAACTTTACTATTTATTACTCTTTTTTCTTTCATTTCTTTTTCAATAAAAAATTAACTATATTTATTAATATATGTAAAACTGACAAAAAAGCCATCCAGTTTTTCTAATATCATTTATAATTTCTCTTTCAATACGAAATTAATTATATTTATTAATATATGTAAAAATGATAAAAATGTTGGTAGTGTAATTAATGTGTTTAGTTTGTGTATAAATTTTACTAAATTGTGATTTGTTTGTTCGTGTATTTAATTTTACTTTTCATATTTCAATGCAAGTTATTAGTATGTTTAATAAAAAAAAAATACACATAATAATATATAGTATAAGGAAAATGTTAAAGAGTATCTTTAAGATATTGATTAAGGGGATAAAAATAGTAGTATTTTTCAAGTGATGAAAAATGATGAATGTAACTTTTAAAAAGTTAAAACATTGTTGAATTCAATAATCAATACAAACATACTACTTTTAGTTTCTTTAACAAATGTTCTTAGGACACTTGTTAACATAACCCTTTATATAAAAAGATATATTTAAAGACAATTTTTTTTAAGGATAGTGCTAACGAGTTAAAATCCTCTCCATTTATTTATTTATCTATTTCTTACATTTAGAGAGATAAAGACATATAAAATCTTTAAAAAAATAAAATATAATTAATTTAATGATGGTGGGACCGACTTAGTGGTAGGACCCACAATCTATTTTTTGTGTTTATCTCTCTCCAAATTGCAAACTCCATTTATTTTGTTAAATAGAGATGATCTTAACACAGTGTTAACTTGTGCCCTTATGACACATGTTAAACAACCCAAAGAGAGCAACTTTGCCTTGGAAAACATGATATGTCAACATTTAAGATGATGAATGCATGACTTTTGATATGTTTATTTCTATAATGAGTTTCTTAACAGGTGTCCTTAAGGACACAAGTTAACATTTGTCAAAGAAGAAATATTCTCTAAAGTTTTATGCATTCATTTCATTAAAAAGTTAAAGATTAAATATATTGCACACATTTCAATAAACTATTTTTATATTTAATTCATTATCTTGTGTTTTAAAAACATAAATTAAATTTTTTTAAGAAGATTTATAATTAGTCACGGATGAAGTAATAAGGTTAGAGTAAAAAGTGTTGACCATTATTGTGTTCACCGTTATTGTTATTTATTGCTGCCTGAGAAGTGAGAGCATCCACATGGTCATCATTTATGTCATCAATGTCCTTGTTAATTGCAATTATCCTGACCTGTGCCAGTTAAGTCAACCTTTAAAAAAGTCAGGATAGTGTTAACTTGTGCCCTTAGAACACATGTTAAGAAATCTAAAAAAGGAAATATTATCTTAAACTTGTGCATTCAATTCATTAAAACATTAAAAATTAAATTTATTGCACGAATTCCAATATATTATTTCTACATTTGACTTCTAAACTTGTGTCTTAAGGACACAAGTTAACATTTCCCAAATAGTTAACATTGTTGCAATTTAAAATTGGGCCTTGTTTGGACAAAAAAATTAAAATTAGGTCTTGTTGATTTTGAGACACTAGTTAATGAATTTAGGCTTAAATTACGTATTTGGTCCCTTAACTAATTTCTAGGTTTCGTTTTGGTCCCCTAATTAATAAAAGTTACGTTTTGGTCCCTTAAATATGCTTTCGTCAGCCACTTTGGTCCCTCTTCGTTAATTTTAACCCAAAATTTCTAAAGCGGAGCAACATTGTAGGTGGTCCACCGTAAACCTTATTAATTTATTTAATTATATCCCTTTAATCATTTTGAAACAAAATAGACCATCGGATCATACTAAACCATTAAATCTAATAATGAACTATCAATACATGAATTTTCTTTCACTTTCTTCATCTTCTTCCTTCTATTTATTCTTCATTTTCATCACCTTCATAATCCTTCAAACCCATAAAAATAAAAATAAAAAATCAAATTTATTTTTTCCTGATTGAAAATCAAATTTATTTTTTAATATTCATCTCTTCTTCCCCAAAACTCATAAATCTTCAAATTACTAAATTTTAACTTACAAATTTATAAACTCAAAAACAATAACTCATAATCTCATCATAGATTCCCTAAAAAAAAAAAAAAAATCTCATCATAGACCACCATTAAAAGAGAAAAAATCTTCAAATTCAGAAATCAAACAACCAACAAAAATATCTACAGAGTAGTTCTTTAGACTAAAATTGTGAGGGAGCACATTGAAATTGAGCCTCACAGAACCCAATCAAAGCACATGAACAAACAACAATGTTAGAACCCCCTTAATCCAGTACCAAAATCTGCATCGGCGACATCTACGACTACCTAACCAAACTTCAAAACCTCTAATCAAATATCTCTCACACAATCGCCCAATCAAACTTCTCAACTGCCAAAAATCGTGATTGTGGTTTCGCTGGTTTCCTCTGCCTCCTTCCGCCGTCGCACAATGGGTCAGAGTTTTGTGACGGGTGTAAGTAATTTGACCGCAACAAGAAGAGAGATTCGTGGATTACGGGTGAAGGGTTTGCATTTGCAAGGGTCGTGGAGTTTGGTTAAGGATTTTTCTGCGTTGTTGTTGTTGGGAGGAGAAGAGATGAATTTTGCAAAATAAATTTGAGTATAGATAGGATATGAATTTGTAAGTTAAATATTTAGTAATTTGAAGATTTATGAGTTTTGGGGAAGAAGAGATGAATATTAAAAAATAAATTTGATTTTTTATTTTATTTTTATTTTTCTGGGTTTGAAGGAATATGAAAATGGATGAATGTGACGAAGATGAAGAAAAAATAGTAGGAAGAAGATGAAGAAAGTGAAAGAAAATTCATGTGTTGAAAGTTCATTATTAGAGTAATGGTCTAGCATGATCCAATGGTCTATTTTGTTTTAAAATGATCAAAGAGATAAAATTAAATAAATTAATAAGGTTTACGGTGGACTACCTACAATGTTACTTCACCTTATACATTTTGGGTTAAAATTAATGGCGAGGGACAAAAGTGGCTGACAGAAGCATATTTAACGGACCAAAACGTAACTTTTATTAATTAGGGGACCAAAACGAAACCTAGAAATTAATTAAGGGACCAAATATGTAATTAAGCCAAGAATTTAAAAGTAGAATTTTTTTTGAAAATATAAACTGTTACTTTTAGCCAAGTAATTATTACACCGCTTTATAATAAAATCTTACTTCCTTAGATTATTTGACTAATGCTTCATGAGCATTGTTTAACATTTCCTTTAAAATTAGGTGATGCTAATGTATGTTCTAAAGACAGATGTTAAAAATTTCATAAATAATTTTTATCTTTGGTATATTAACATAGTTCTAAAGCACATTTTTAATTATAAGTTCCATTGAATGTTATTGTTTTTTCTTTTTGAAAGAACAAACTATTGATTTGATCGCCATTAAGTGTTGGTTGCCTTATTCTTGTAATTATTATTGGCCCACATCATTATTTTGTCCTCAACTAATTATCTTTTTGTCTTCTTAATGAGTTCTTTTATGACACTCTTTAAGGATATCAAATTTAGAAAGGCTTAAATGTGTGTTTAGTTTCTGCACTTTCACTCAATTTTGACATTGGTCCCTGCGCTTTTTTTTGTTTGGTATTGGTCCCTGCAGTTTGTAAAACTTTTGGTTTTAGTCCTTCTGTTAACCCTCAGTTAGAAGAAAAAAAACCAAAACTAACGGTGTGCCACGTGACCCAATCATAACACGCCACATGACACACTAAAAGACAAAAAAAATCAACTTTTTAATTATTATTTTTTTAATTAGAAAATTTCATTAGTCCCTGCACTTTCAGAATTTTTTTATATTATTCCTGACACTTTCGTATTGGTCCCTGAACTTTTTTTTTTTAAAAAAAACTTTCAATGAAATTATTATGTTTTAATTATTGTTTTTTTTCATTATTTTTAATTATTTGAAAGGTTTATCTCCATTTTGCATTTTTTGTTGAAAATAATGAACAAAACAATAATTAAAACAATAATTATTGAAGGCTAAAAATAGGCTTTCTGAGTTAGATGATCAAGTGGATGAAGGTGGGTTATCGATGGAAGAGCTTGAGGAGATGAGGAATACAACGCACGACATCCATTCTTTGTCGCGTGTTAGTGCTAGTATCACATGGCAGCAGTCCCGTACTCATTGGTTGAAGGATGAGGATGCAAACTCTAAGTATTTCCATTCGATTCTTTCTAGTCGTCGACGAAGAAATTCCATTGTTTCGTTGTTGGTGAATGGCACTCTTGTCGAAGGCGTTCAGCCCATCCGGAACGCGATATTTTCCCATTTTAGAGATCATTTTGCGGTTCAAAACACATCAAGACTAGGGGCCGAAAATTTAAATTTTAAGCAATTGTCTTACGCGAAAGGAATGAGTTTAATATTACCATTTTCAAAAGCTGAAGTAAAAGTTGCGGTGTGGGATTGTGAAAGTTTTAAAAGTCCCAGACCTGATGGGGTGAATTTTGGATTCATCAAGGATTTTCTGGAGGATATCAAAGGTGACGTTATGCAATTTATATCTGAATTCCATAGGAAAGGCAAACTATCAAGAGGTATAAACACTACTTTTATAGCTCTTATTCCTAAAGTCGACAGCCCACAGAGATTAAATGATTTTCGTCCCATAGCATTGATTGGGTGTTTGTATAAAATATTGTCAAAAGTGTTGGCTAATAGGTTGAGGTTGATTATTGGTCGGGTTGTATCAGAAACCCAGACAGCTTTTGTGAAAGAAAGGCAGATTCTAGATGGCATTCTAATCGCAAATGAGGTGGTTGATGAGGCTAAAAAATCTAATAAAGAGTTGATGCTTTTTAAAGTTGATTTTGAAAAAGCATATGATTCGGTGGAATGGGGGTACTTGGATACGGTTATGAATAAAATGGTGTTTCCGCTGTTGTGGAGGAAATGGATAAAAGAGTGCGTGAGCACATCAACGACCTCAATTTTAGTAAATGGAAGTCCAACAGACGAGTTTCCCTTGCAACGAGGCTTGCGTCAAGGGGATCCTCTTTCTCCTTTTCTATTTTTATTGGCTTCTGAGGGATTGAATGTCTTGATGAATTCCATGGTAGAAAATAATTTGTATACAGGCTACGAGGTTGGTACGTACAATTCGGTGGTGGTGTCTCATTTGCAATTCGCGGATGATACGCTCTTGTTAGGTGCAAAAAGTTGGGCCAATGAGCTTTAAGGGCGGTCTTGACATTGTTTGCGGATATGTCAAGTCTAAAAGTGAATTTTAATAAGAGTTTATTGGTTGTCATTAACATTGGGGAGTCTTGGTTGGTTGAGGCGGCATCTATATTAAATTGTAAAGTGGGTAAAATTCCGTTCTTGTATCTTGGTTTATCAATCGGAGGTGATCCTCGTAAGTTAGCGTTTTGGGAACCTGTGATTGATACCATTAAAACTAGACTGGCGGGGTGGCAAAGTCGCTTCTTATCCTTCGGGGGTCGTTTAATTCTTCTCAAATCTGTCTTGACCTCGCTTCCTGTCTATGCTCTATCCTTCTTGAAAGCTCCGTCATGTATAATTTCTCTCATTTAATCTATTTTTAATTTTTTTTTTTTGGGAGGGTGTGAGATTAACAGGAAAATTTCCTGGATTGCTTGGAACTCTATTTGTTTACAAAAGGAAGATGGAGGTTTGAGGGTGAGGCGGTTGAAGGAATTTAACATAGCCTTGTTAGGCAAATGGTGTTGGAGGATGTTGGTGGATAGAGGCAGGTTTTGATATAGGGTTTTGGTGGCGAGATATGGTGAGGAGGCAGGGAGGTCGGAGGTTGGAGGCCGGAGTGTTTCATCTTGGTGGAGGGAGATAGCGAAGATTAGGGATGGAGTAGGTGAGATTGATGGGGGCTGGTTTCCAAAGAGGGTATCAAAAGTTATAGGAGACGGAACTAACACCTTCTTTTGGTTGGATAGATGGGTAGGAGATGTTCCTTTATGTAGGAGGTTTACCCGCCTATTTGATCTTACAACAAATAAGTATAGTACAGTGGAGGATATGTGTGCGATTGGTGGGGAGGATGGCGGTGAGGTGTGGAGTTGAAGGAGACGTTTGTGTGCTGGGAGGAGGAGATGGTAGAGGAGTGTATGATTTTACTGGCTAATGTTGTTATGCAGTCTAATGTTTCTGACAGGTGGCAATGGGATCCGGACATCCATGATGGATACTCAGTCAGAGGCGCTTACTATGCTCTGACATCTATGATTTCTCCCACTCGCGATGTAACAACGAATGTAGTCTGGCATAAGCAGGTTCCTTTGAAAGTTTCCATTGTAGCGTGGCGTTTGCTGAAAGACAGGTTACCAACTAAACTCAATCTCCAAAGGTGAGGCATATCTGAGGTCACAGACACTATGTGCGTTTCGGGGTGCGGTAATGTTGAGTCCGCATCCCATCTGTTCCTTCATTGTCATATTTTTGGTTCGCTTTGGCAACATATCAGGTCGTGGATTGGCGTGTTTGGTGTAGATGCTGGAAATATTTGTGAGCATTTTCACCAATTTATTCATTATTCAGGTCATTCAAAGACTCGTCGTTCATTCTTACAATTATTATGGCTTCTTTGCGTCTGACTGGTGTGGAATGAACGAAATAACAGACTGTTCAATAACACTGCAATACCTAATGAGCAGCTCTTAGACAAAGTTAAATTTCATTCGTTGTGGTGGCTTAAAACCAATAAAACCACTTTTGTGTACGGTTCTCAGAGTTGGTGGTCGAACCCTTTTTATTGTCTGGGTATCGACTGATTTTATTTTGTAATTATACTTTGTGACTGTTTGTTTGCTAGGTTGGACACTCTAGTACACCTTGTATTGAGGGGTTTCCATCCCCGTTGTTAATATATCCTATTTTGATTTCTTAAAAAAAACAATAATTAACAAAACAATAATAATTAAAAATAATTACCACGAACAAAACAATAATAATTAAAAAAAATTGTCGAATACGAAATTGCACGAGTGATGAAAATCAAATGACTCAAATTCTATGTTGTGCTTTGAATCCTATACAGTAAAACGTTATAGTATTGTCCAATCTACATCGAACTCTTAAGTTTGTGCTTTGTTCCTCAATTAAATAAGAGTCTTGGTAACGAGTATCCCGGTGCACTCTTTAAGCTTCTAAAATAAGCAATTATTTTTTAAAAAAGTTAAATATTTTAATTTCTAATGTATTAATTACACACTTTTTCATAAATATTTACTACTTTCTTAAAGAGTATTCCGGAAGTACTCGTTAATATTTCTCATGAAACAATACTGCTAGCAAACACAAGTGGACTAATGTTTTTATCACATAGACTTGTAAGCAGATTATAAAACGAATAATTAATAATAAACCCTGAATTTAGCTCCTCAAATATCACTCTCTATTTAGCAGGTTCGAGTAAGAAATAATTATCAACAAACCCTGAATTTAGTTCCTCAAATATCATTGTCTATCCTACTAAGTAATGAAAATGGTAAGTAGTCTCAAGTATAAAAAATCCAGTTTCGTTAAATGCTACTAAGAGGTTATGGATTGATATCATATAATTTAAAAAATAATGAATAAAATAAAAAGTTGATTTTTTTTTGGTCTTTTAGTGTGCCACATGGTGTGTCATGATTGGCCCACGTGGCACACCGTTAGTTTTGATTTTTTTCTTCTAACTGAGAGTCGACAGAAGGACTAAAACCAAAAGTTTTACAAACTACAGGGACCAATGCCAAACAAAAAAAAGCGCAGAGATCAATGCCAAAATTGTGTGAAAGTGCAGGACTAAACATACATTTAAACCATTTAGAAATGATTCATTTAAAAACTCAAAATATTACGAATTTCAATATTCTAAATACATAGATTTTTGTAAAACCTTACTATTAAAGGTTCTTAAAAGTGTCCAGGATCACTCGTTAACATTTCCTTTATTATTTTTAGGAAAATGTGTGATTAAGACATTTCATTCGTACAGTTTGTTCGATAATAACAATAAATTAACTCAGGATTATGTTAATTAGTGATCCAAAACACCAATTAAGGAAACAAAAAAAAAGAAATTTTTTTTTATTGACATTTACATTTTTTTTACATTTTTAATTATTTGAATGAGTAATGGTGGCTACACTCTCTTTTGAATACTCTCTCCAATTCTCACTCTCTTATTAGTTTAAATCATTATGAGTTACACTTTGAAAATTGAACCCTACAAAGTGGTGGGGCGTATATTGATTTTATCCAATAAATGAGTGAGTACTTTAGAGAGTGTTGAAAAACGAGTCTTGCTAGCATTCCTTTTGTTTGAATACATGCATTCAAATATAGTTATTTCCTAAACTAGTTCCACAGGGGAACTAGTTAGCATTTTCCATTAACTCATACTTCATCCGTCCTTATATATAAGCTCTATTATCTTTTTCACATTTTAATTTTTTTAGGGGTTAAAAAAAGTTATTAGTGCTTAATGTCTTTATCTAATGTGAATATTACTCAATGTCTTTATCTAATGTGAATATTACTCCCCCTGTCCCTTTTTATAGAAGTAGTTTATAAAAATCACGGGTATTAAAAAAGTTGTTGGAGTAATAAAAGTGTCTCAAATATGCGCGATTATTATTAAATTACCCTTAATTAAATTTATATTTAAAATTAATTTTTCATATACCAAGACAAATTGGTAGTATTAATAAGGGGCATATTTGGAAAAAGAGTAATCAATGTATCTATGAATTTGTATATGATCTTATATTTAGGGACAATTTTTTTTTTGTAAACTACTCCTATAAGAAGGGATATAGGGAGTACTAAATTGTCATTTGTTTGAATGTATATTAAATTTGATTTTTCATATTTCAAGACAAATTAGTAGTATTAATTAGATGCATGTTTAGAAAAAATAATAAATGTATCTAGTAATTTGTATAAATGTTAATATATAAGGACAAATTTCTTTCACAATATATGCTTATAATTAGGTACGGAGGAAGTATTTATTTTGACAAAAACTTTTTTTAATTGTCATTATTAAGAGTTCATAGTTTATTTAATTAGCCTACAGCTTATTTTTAGCCGCAATTTTAAATAGCGGTTGAGTTTTTATCTTGATCCTACTCAAATTATAGAACTATAGAAATGGTAGAACTTTCATGATCTAGAAAGGAAAAAAAAATGCTAGCAAGTATCTTAAGAGCACTTGAATAAGAAACTTAAAGTAGTAATTTTATCTTGAAAATTATGCATTCAATTTATTGAAAAATTAAAATGTAACTTATTCTACGTGAAATTTCACAATTATTTCCTTTTTTAAATCCTTAACAAGCGTGCCTTAAACGATACTTGTTAGCCTAACCTCTAAAAAGAATAATTGGAGCTACCATGAAAAAAAGGCAAACAAGTATAACTATCATTAAGCTGATCTATTAGAATACTCCTTAACCAATGCTGCAAAAAGTGAATGCCTTTCAAGCAAACGTGAGGGCTTGTCATATTCCTTTGCAAAACCTGCCAAAAACATCAAATACCCCCGCAACTCATTATTCAACCAATCTAAATCTATATATTTATCTCATACAATAATTGCATTATAAAAAGACACAAACCCTTGGTGTTTTTGTAAAATTTTTGGTAAAACTACATGCTACATGACTTTTATTAATACACGATTAAGATTGAAGGATGTTTGGTATCTGACACCGATGCAACACAAACATATGTGATTATGTTCAATAGCTTTTGTTGTTTTAAATTATTATTGATGTATAAGTGTTGTCAATGTGAGTGTCTGGTGTCCGTGTATGTGTTTGTGTTTGTGGTTCATAGTTTATTATTGTTATGAGTAATGATATTTGAACAACTATTTTGGTACAACTTTTGGGACAACCTTGTTGTTCTCTTTTTTCATTGGTCAACTATTAAGTCATGAATACATATGGATATATAACATAAACATACCTTCATCTATGACCAAAACCTTGTCACAATCCATAACTGTTGGTATTCTGTGAGCAATGCTAACAATTGTACGATCTGCAAAGTCTTCTCTGATGATCTTCTGTAATACAACATCTGTTTGTGAATCAACTGATGCTGTTGCTTCATCCATGAATAATATTTTGCTGCGTTTTAACATGATCCGTCCCAAGCATAGAAGTTGCCTCTGCCCCACACTCCAATTGTCTCCGCCATCAACCACTGACAATAATATAGTAAACACATTTCAGTTCAAATTCGAATAAACTATTAAAAAATGAGTCTATGAAGGAGTAGTCCAGTGATGTGTGTCGGGACGCTGAATAAGTATTAAGCTTCTGCCGATAAATTAATCACCAACATTTATCTATAAAAAAACTTCTAAAACATGAGATTTATGAGTAGATTTTATTTGATCACCTAAAGCGTCAAGTTTCTCAGGCTTTGCAGCCACAGCTTCTTTCAATTGGCACCGCTCAAGACTCTGCAGCAACAAATTTAAACATTAAAGTAATTAAATATGAGAAGGTAAAACTATTAACTGAATTTCATTCACACATGTACTATCTTCTTTTACTCTCTATTTCTCCCTTTTACAATGCACAAACAATGATGCAAGAAAATAGTGGATGTAGGAAAATCTCAGCCATCCGATTTTGATCAGTAATTTACAATAATATTGATTTATTTGTCGGGTTTTAAATTCGGACCTTCCAATTTATATCAAGCGATCTTCAATGTATTGACAATCAATAAAAATATTAAACCATGTTAAAATGATTTCAGCTAGGGCTTTATTGTCCTCTTTATCGGTTATTATAGAGATGTTTAAAAGAACTTATCTTATGACATAAACACTTGTGTAAGTATTTGAGAGAGTGTAGAGTATGACTCTTGGTCTTAGTTACTGATAAGTAGAAAGGTTGATCGTGCAAAGTGAGATAGACCTCCCATTGGGCTAAGTCCAAAGGTTTGTTGGGTTGGTACACGGGTGTGCGGGGGCCGAAACCTCCTTGCATTTTGGTTTAGCAGTAATTTTCTAATTTGAACCGTGGTATTTAAATACAAGTTGTATACTGTAAATTCTATTCTTTCACTAATAGTAGAAATGAACCGTAGCCTCTCTCCAGCAGTCGGAGACTATTGGCCGAACTTTTATTTTAATACACTGCATAGTTTATGCTATGACCATAAACTATTTTTAGTTGATTTTCATCAGCTCTCGATGATAACTGAAATAAGACTTATGCAGATTCTGCCCTTATTTCATCTTCAATAATAAGTGCAGCTTATGTCTAACAAGCACTTATTGGATCGAAGTTGTACAACCCTTTACTTAAAAAATAAAGGATTGTTTAATTAAAATTAAACAACAAGCAAATGCAAAACATACCTTCCAAATTTCTTCTTCTGAATACAATCCAAGAGGATCAATGTTGGTTCTTACTGTTCCTTGAAAGAGGACAGGCTCTTGTGGAATAATTCCAAAACGTGACCTCAAATCATGAAGACCAAC
>Ga0315914_1006791_pt1 | contig 16089 bp, 8 predicted proteins | sample MpolenodulesMG_FD_203920 | JGI IMG/M metagenome (GOLD analysis project Ga0315914, IMG submission 203920) | Medicago polymorpha root nodule microbial communities from Los Angeles, California, United States - elongated nodules | ecosystem: Host-associated > Plants > Roots > Nodule | place: USA... | reverse complement strand
GGAAGGTAGATTTCATATTTATAGTAGAGCCGAGCCGTATGCTATATAAAAAAGATGCCTGTACGGCTTTAATTTGAATTTCTTTTTTATATGCCCTACCTTATAATCCAAGATTAGGAAAAACTCATGTTCTGTTAGACTCTCAGCTCAGGGTAATATGCTCTTGGCACAAACCCTGGCAAAATGTGTCAGCATGCATGCATGCTTTTCTGACGTTTCTTGGCACATGCAGGCTTTTGCAGACTTTGTCAAGATCACATCAGTCATTTTCAAACCATGCAAGAAAAATTGCCAGGGGTTAACACCTGGCAAAATGCGTACGATTTTTTTTTTTAAAAAAAAGTTTTTTAATTGTTTAAAAAATCAAAACATTAAAATATAATAATTAAAATAATTTTAAAAAACTTTTTAACTTTTTTTTGTCGAAATATAATTAAATATAATTATTCAAATAATTTTAATAAACATTTTTAAATTGTTTTTTTACTAACTAACCTAAATTGCGTTAAATTTCTTTACGCACAAATTTTATTACTAACTAAATATTTTATTTTGACTAACTAACCTAAATTGTGCTAAATTTCTTTACGCGCGAATTATATTACTAACTAAATTGTTTTTGTACTTACTAACCTAAATTGCATTAAATTTCTTTATGCGCAAATTATATTAATAACTAAATATTATTTTTTACTTACTAACCTAAATTGCGCTAAATTTCTTTACGCGCGAATTATATTATTAACTAATTTTATTTTTTACTAACTAACCTAAATTGCGCTAAATTTCTTTATGAGCGAATTATAACACTAACTAAATTGTTTTTGTACTAACTAAGCTAAATTGCGCAAAATTTCTTTACGCGGATTCGATTTTGATAAAGAAATTTCTTTACGCGCGAAATTTCTTTACACACTACTAAATTGTGTATACTATGTTTTTAATAAAAAATTTGTCTTTAAATAACATCAGTTTTATAATCATTCTTTTAAATTAATTTTTTAATTCTAATTACTTAAGAAATAGTTTGTAGTTAAAAAAACCATAACAAAACAAAATTATTTCTACTGTTTGTAGAAATAATTTTACACACTAGAATAATTTTTTAATTCTACAGTTTGTAGTTACAATTTTAAAAAAAAAATGAAAAAAACAGTTTTAATATTTGAAAAATTACACCATCAAAATTAAAATTTGAATAAATAACATTTTTCTCTATTTAAACTTAAAAAAAATCGGTTTAAAATAAAAAAAAACAGTATAGACTATTAAAAAAAATGAAAAAACAGTTTTAATATTTGAAAAAAATTATTACACCATTAAAATATACCTTTATGAACCAAGAGCGCTTATATAAGATGACACGAGTCTCTTCTATCTTAATCAAAGTCTTCTGGTCAATTCCAGTCTTAGGCATGCATCAGCGTTAAAACTCTTAGAGTTTGTTACCCATTTTGGTCCCACAAGACTCGAATGATTAGAAAACATTCCAAAAGTTGGAATGTCTTGCAGATTCCAGTCTATGTCATGTTCTCATATATATTATTAAAAAAAGGAAAAAATAAATACAAAAAAGAACTAGGAGGACATAAACCTAACCCAGTCAATCCACACAAAGTGTATTTCAACCCAATCGGGTGATACAAAGAAATAAAAACAACACCGGTGAATGTCTAACATGTGGTGTATGGACAAACCGTCAACACAAAATGGACCCAAGAACCAACAACTCCTTGCGAAAGCAACAAACACAACGCCTCTTTCGAGCTAAACAGTCCAACATCAGGTAGTCTGATGAGGATTTCGAAACCTCCCCAAGTTATATTGAAAAACTTCGTGAAGGTGAGAGATTCTACCGCTAACACGGATACATAACCCCATGCCTACAACCTATTATGCTGAGATAGAAAGCTTTCACGGCCATTTCTAGCCAAATACAATAGTAAGCAACTCAAAACCAATTGAAGGCTAGATCGAGGAATGGTCAATCAATGGGTTTGAGTACCACGAGCACCGCCAACACGGTAACACCCGCACCCCATTCGCAACAATAACGGACAACAAGTGCATGACTATTTCTAGCCTAGAAGACCTGTTATGAAGCATCCGTGATCCTGGAGGAACATTACCACAAGTTTTCCATTTTGGAAGTGAATCAGATCGCCAACACGATAGTGGATCCACCAACCAAAAACTCACTGCGACAAGAGCAACAAGTTTACACATCCATATCTAGCCAATTAATCTGAATCATCTGTCATAGGAACTGTTAACACTGAAACTCAAACCCACGAACTACAAAAAGGAGATTCAGCCAGTTCCAGAGAGCTGCTAAAGCCTGAATCATAAAAACTCCACAAATCAGAACCACCGGTGACGTCAAAATAGAGCCGAACCGCCGCGAAACACACAAACAGGGACAACCAATCGACACCAACGATGCAAATCTGTACTAGATCAACCAATCTAGTCCAGATCGTTGAAACAAAAACAAAAACACGAATCCAGATAAAGGTTGCGTGAAAATAACAGAGTAATCCGCGGCGGCGCCGAAGGCTACTTAAACAACCCCGACGGAAAAAGAGGCAACCCCGAAAGATCAAAAAAATTTAACGAGGCTTGATGGGGGCGCTGCGCTGAGAAGCCTGCGCACCACCGTGGCTAACAACTACATCGTTCCAAAAAGGTTTGGAAATGAGGGGAGGACGGAGGAGGTTGTGTGGCGGATCTTAAAGACGGAGGAGGTTTTGCAGTTTGTTTGTCAAAAGATGGTGGAAAAAAATGGTGGTGAGTGGGTGAAAGAGTGGTAGCGGCGACTGGGTTGTGTTTAGGTTGAGAATAGGAGAGCCCTTGTTCTAACATTGTTTAATTATATACAAGAATATTAATAAAATCTTAAATAATATATTTCTGTCGTTAATTAAATTTTCTATTTAATTATATTTTATTTAGATTAATTATAAATTTATCTTTTCTGGAAATCAAAGTAACTATTTATTTATTAATTTTTTTTAATGAAAAGCTTTCAAATCCAAATATTTTAATAGTAAAATAATTTTTAATTAATTGTTTATACGTACATAATTTAAATATGATTTGGGATTCTATTATTTTGGGCTTCTATTGGACCCAAAATGATTTAGCTACGGGTAAAAAAACGTTTGCTTCAAAAATATTTTCAATTTTAAAGGAGATATATATTTTTTCAATCAAACCCTCCAATTAATACTAGATGCATCATTTTCAATTAAACAATATATTTTACTTTACGTTTAGTTCGAACACTTCATGGATTATTTTTTGTTTCATTAATATATTCCTGATGCAAGTCAATGCGGTTTGAGGAATATCTCATAATGGGAAGTGTGTATCTTATGTTGCGATGGATTGCTCTATTTATATATTTTGAGGAGGTACATGATTGTATGTAATTTGATGGTGTTACCTTTATTGTGTAAATGTCACACGACCACTTGATTGCTTCGAGGACTCATACTAGATATGAGTGTCTTATTTGGTGCCTTGCGGCAATTGCTGTTATAAGGGGACTGTAGATGCTTTTGGGCTTCTATTGGGTCTGAGGATTGGGCCTCAGTTTTGTCCGGAACAATATTTATTAGACTATTACTTTTCTCACCCTATGCATTACTCGCACGATCTATTTTTTTTCTTCTGAAAATAGCCTTTGCTCGGATTATATAATGCGGACCATGTTTTGGATTATATAATTTGAATTGTTATTCAATGGCACATGCCTATCCAAAGCCTATAAATATACACCTTAGATTGTATTTGTCGAAACCTGACAAAATTGGTTGGCAATTTGAATTTGAAATGTGGAAAACCCCCAAGAAGACCATGTTTAGAAGCAGACAATTTGGATTATATTTGCCAAACCTTTAACAAAGTGTTCAGATTATATTTGCGGAACTGTGTCAACACACAGAGGCAGAAACTGTGTTCACTGCTTAATATTTTTTTTGTTTTCAAAATGACGAATCAAGATTGATTTAAACATGCATCAGAATAAGTTAAAAAAAAAAAAAAAAAATTAATGAGACCATATGAAACAACACACACATGTAACATAAAATTAAAACAATGTCTCAAATATTCAAAGCTTACACCGAACCAAAATTAATCAAACACAAATTCTAAAAACATAAATTATCCATAGGTTACAATACAATATTGAGACTATTGGTAGCCCTAGCACCTTTACCACACCTACAAAGATAGACAATCTTTCCATATGTCTGATTGAGAATCGCATGCAAACTAATCCAAGCCAGACTTTCCTCCACCAACTCACCACTTCCCATGATAAAGGGCATGGTCTCTGACGCGTGCTAAGCATGAACTGAAGTCTAGCCACACTTGATCCCCATGCTCTAATGTAACAACCTCATCAACGGTCTCCTGCTCAGATGACCTCGAGATATGAGAATCTTCCTGCTCACGTACAATGTATGGATGTGAGATGGAAAAATATCGTCTTATGTATCCACATGCCGCCTCTATACTAGTTAGAGCTGGCAAACCTGATTCCTGCTCAGACATCACATAATCAAGATGCTCTATGTAGTGTTGGCTAATCATCTGATCTATCACTTGGGGATTTTCACTCGGACGTGGTTGCTCGAGGATGGTTTGGAAATAACTAAATTGGCGCAACACCCGCCATTGCAGATGTTAGACCCTACAAGGTCATCCAGAATGAGGACTGATCTACTCGAACGAATATACGTAATGGTGGGGCTGATACATGTTCACGATAACAAACCCAAGATCCAATTGATCCAAATGTAATCTTGTGGAATTTGTACCAGACTGACCTTTTTAGAGGAACAAACATCATGGAACGTATGTGTCGATCCTCCATATATCCATTCCAATAATCCATGGCCCCGATTCCATTAAAGTGCTGAAAAATTTAAGTCTGGAAAGTCATCAACATATAGGTATTAGTATATAAAACATGGAAATGTAAATAAATAAACAATTCATTATTATTTATACATGTAACAAGGTAAAGTATCCAGTCACCTATTTTGACATATAATGGGATCCACTGTTAAGCCCGCTGTACATGTGAGCAAGGGTAGCCGCTCCCCATGATTAATCGGAAAACAACTCTTGGTCTTGGAAGTACTTCAGGTATGTCATGTCCACATAGTTTGCACTTTTCTCAGGTAATATTGTGACACCCACTAAGTAGAGTGGATAGATGCAAAGAGCCTGATCTCGTTTCACCTGCATCTATTCCACATCACCTTCTTCCTTAGCGTTAGATTCTTCCTGTGGAAACTTCTCAAAATCTCTCCTCAACCAGCCAAAACGTACAGAAGCGCCCTTTGTTTTCCTCAGTTGGTATTTAGCCTCTCCATGATCAGACCCCAACAACTCCACCATCAAATCAATTATCTTAGACCTGATAAGTGAAATATTGTGGTCCAACATACGACCCTCGATGGGGAGACGCAGATGACAAAACATATCATTATGTTTCAATGTCATATTCACAATCGAAAGATGAAAGCTAGATGTCTCCTCTTTCCAATGCTTAAGAAAAGCAGACAGCTTGTCGTGGTCAACGATATAAAAATATGCATGTTGTAGCCACTGTAGTTCATTAGCTTGCATCACATCTTTGAACCATCGATCTTGCATCATTTCTAAATTTTGTTCTTGTATATCCAGTAGCTTTTTTCCGTTATTTATACACTTTAAGTTGGCATGCAACTACAAAAATTTAAAAACAAAAAATTAATATCATGCAATATGCTTTCATTTTACATAAAAAAACATAGCATATTCATAAGATTCAATTTAGTTTAGCTAAATATAAATAAACAGAGGCTTCAATTTACATAAAAAAAATAGCACAAAAAAGTTAAAGTTGTAGAATCTTAATTACTCCGTCAGACGTGTGATAGGCCACATGAAGATGGTAGTGGGTTAGGATATACACATCATGTGGTCCACCAGGATAGTCATCTAGCGTATGTGACTCCACCTCCACCATCCCCTCTCGCGGCTGCTCATCTTCATCATCCACGTTTATATAATCCACGTTCTCGTCCATATGTTGCGGCTAGGGCTGGGGCTCAGGCTTGTTCTCCTCATTTATGGAAGGTATATTGTTCCTAAAGCGGTCTAAACCTAAAACATGCACAATCGAACATACATACAATTACCAAAAATCAATAAAAAAAACCAAAAATACCATATATTGTTACAGTTTGGATTATATTTACTGTACCTAAAGCAATTCAGTTCGGTAAATAAAATTCGAAGAAGTTCAGTGGCAGAGAAAAAAAATATGACCCAAACATTGAGAAAATAAGGGAATAAGATCTTACTTTGGAGTTTGCTGTTTGAAATGCTTGAAATATGATGCTTTTGAGCAAAAAACCGACAAGAATCACACAATGTTAGGTTTTTGAATGTTGGGGTGTTATAGAGAAGTTTTATGGCAATATTTGAAACAATTGAAGTGATGAGAGTTTTTATTTCACTTATATATAGGACGTATTCGACAAATATAATCCGAACCGTGTTTCAAATTTTATTTGCCTTGCAAAAGATAATTTGGAAAAAAAAATAGGGTGTGCAAGTAACACATAGGGTGGAAAAAGTAATAGCATATTTATTATAATGGTAAATACATGAATACTCTTTTTTTCGCAGAAATACATGAACATTTTATATGGTAATCTAATAAAAAAAATATTTCTTCTAATTTATTTATACCAAAGTTGTGTAAAATTTTAAAATAGGTCGACTATTGGTTGAAAAAAATAATAATATATAAATTTTTTTAGTCAAAGTCAAAGTTTATCATTAAAAGATTTTCTAGACATGTTGAATGGTTGTGAATTTGTAATATTATGATTACTATTATTATTCTGCATAAAAGAATATACATTAATTAGAAACAAATGAAAAAAAAAAAGAAAGGATTATAAAGATAAGAAACTAAATAATAATTTTACTAAATTATCATTATTACTTATATGTGTGTTTAAAATTATCATTAACACATGTTAAAATATAATATTTTTAGAGCTATATATATATATATATATATATATATATATATATATATATATATATATTTACGTAGAAAGTACAATTGAAAAAATAATAACTAACATTCAAAACCCAAAATGATTTTTTTGTTTGTTTTTGCCAAGTAACATTTATTGTGAAACGGAAAGAATATAATTAATTTATTACTATTATTATTATTATTATTATTATTATTATTATTATTATAATAATAATTTACTTCTAATAGTTTTACGATTATTTTGATTATATGAAAAAACATTTTTCCCGACAAGGTTATATTCAAAACTTGAACTTAATTTATTAATAATTTTAAATAAAAATCATTAATTTTTATTCATTTCAAAATTCATTAAATATTAAACAATTATCATTAAATATTAGTTTTCTTTTTTTACAAATACAATTCATTATTCATTGATATACACACACACACATATACATATAGGCACACACATACACGTGGACCGGATCATCTACAACTATGTGGCAAAGATACGCGTATGTCTATTTTTGTGTATACTCATGTATATAAATTGCATATTGATCATGATTGTGAGGGTGTGAAATTCAAGTTTTTCTAATGGAAAAAGGTTATATAACGTTTTCTTTTAATTTTCTATTGAATTTACTATGAATTTGAGGCTCTTATTTTAACTCATTGAGATGATGCATGTTTGTAATTTCTTGTTTATCAGAAAAAATTCAGGACATCACAAAGAGAACGGTTGGTAGAGACATGTTGCAACTAGAAGAACAACAAAGGCCTAAAAACTCCAACAAAGTTGTTAGACCTTTTTCACATGGTCCTTCATCAACATTTCGACCATGGCAACCCTCTTGGAAGAATGACATTGGTAAATAAGAGGCAAGCAGTAGCGGAGTTAAAGCAACTCCACAAGGTAACAATAACTTGAACATAGGAAAATTGAATCTTGGTCATATTGAGAAGAACCACATCAATGGTGGTAGAGCAACTATAAGTGATTTTTTTTATTCTATTATAAATTTTGGGTGAATTTGAGTCTCTTAATTCAATTCATTGAGATGCACATTTTTCATTTGTTGTTTATCAGAAAAAACACAAGACCTCACAACGAGAACGATCAGTAGGGACATGGTGCAACTAGAAGAGCAACCAAGGCATACAAAACCCAACATAGTTGTTAGGCCCTTTTCACATAGTGCTTCATCAGCATTTCGACCATGGGAAGCCTCTTGGAATAATGACTTTGCTAAACAAGAGGCAAACAACAATGGAGTTAAGTTACCTACACAGGAAAACAATAATAAATTAATTATAGAAAAATCAAATCTTCGTCATATTGAGAAGAACCGATTAAGTGGTGGTAGTCAAATTCCAGGTGAGTTATTTTTTCTATTACAAATTATTGGGTAATTAATTTGATTCTCTTAATTTAATTCACCGAGACACACATTTTTAATTTCTTGTTTATTAGGAACAAATCAAGACCTCACAAAAAGAACGATTAGTAGAGACATGGTGCAACTAGAAGAGCAACTAGGGGATAACAAATCAAACATAGTTGATAGACCCTTTTCACGTAGTGCTTTATCAGCATTTCGACCATGGCAGCCATCTTAGAAGAGTACTGGCCTTTGGTAAACATTATGCAAGCATCAGTGGAGTAAAATATGTCCACACACTAGTGCAAATCAAGGATACAAGACCTGTTTTTTTTAGAGATTTAAGACCACTTTTGAACAAAAACAGGTATGAAATATTTAAAAATCAGGTCTTGTATCTCTGATTTGCACTAGTGACATGAAGACGACAACAACAATAATAATAACATGAATATAGCAAAATCACATTTTGGTCATGTTAAGAAGAACCACATCAATGGTGATAGTGTTGGTGATCAAGCAGCACAAAAAATGGATCCCAAGACGCTCAAATGGTATACTTATGTTACTTATAGTTGTGAGCAACACAACAATATGTTGGCAAGTTAAAAAGCATAGAGAATCACAAATTTTGATCCATAGAGCTAAGTGTGGTGGAAATAATTGGTTTTTGTTTTGATTTTTTTGTTAACCTGAAAAAAATAGTAAAATAAATAAAGAATTGGTTTTGTTTGGGTTTATCACAGTCAAATGTTATTTGAATAATAAGTTTACTAAATTTTGTAATTATTTTGGTCTAATTTTTAATACATAGATTAAAATAAATTTATCTTATGGTTCAGGTATCAAGTTGTTAGCTTTATCAACTATGAACGTGATACTCGAACCAATATAGTTGATTTGAGTGATTTTATTCCAATCTAATCTTTATCGATAAACAAAAGTAAACCAAAATACCCCGGTTGTTTATTTCGTATACATAATCAGTAGAACGATATATTTTTGTTTTACATCTTTTGTCTTCTCTTGTTTTGGGAATCTTAGCAAATCGAGTTGTTGAACAAAAATGAAAAACGAGAAAACTCCATTATATAGCACATTTGGAACAGACTCAAAAGTCTTGACAGGTTCTAGTTCTTTTTTTCTCTCTTATTAATATATGTTATTATGAAATATGAATGGATGTGACCTATATTATCTCCGATTGCGAGACCCAATGATTTTGATATCGAAATCAAACAACTCAAATCCTAATTTCACCAATTCGAATTTCAAATTCAACTCAAAATTTCAGTCGTTTGGTCTTCATCAATTTCTCTACATGTCAAGCGGCTGATTACGACTCTAAAGAATCCCATTTCTTTTTTTATTATATTAATTTATATTTCTTGTAGTAGATTAGTTCACAATGAAGTGATTATAACTATTCTATCTTCATCGATCTATCTTGAGCCATTCGATCTTGATCTTATTGTCTGAGTGGCATGACTCAACAAATTATGTAATCCCAGACTACGAGGGATCCAGATCCCCACCAAATTTATCCAAACAAAAAATTGTGACCTTTTAGATGATTTTGAGATTTTTGTATATGCATGATAACTTGGTAAGTTATCTTTTTCTCTATCCTCAAATTGAAGTCTATAAAAATCAGCAGTGGTTGTTGTAGATTGAGCAGCACCAATTAGAACTCGAACTAGTTGTAAGGGAAAAAGAACGAATACTTGATGAAGGTGACACGACTTTTTTTTCTTTCTTTATATCTAGAATTTATTATTGTTCAAGAATGAATAAGGGAAAAAGAATGAATACTTCAAGAACTTGAAATTGTTTTTGTTTATATTTTGTTTGTTGATTTGACTCTTTGTATTGTTCTTTTTAGGCACATTTTGTGCTTAACTGAGATGGTTTTTTGTTGTATATAATGCATTTGGATTCTTAAAAAAAAATAAAATTATTATTGTGTCTCTTCCATTTATTTCACATGAATATGTTTGTTTTAAGCGAAAACTCAAAATATGATAGCTGAGGTAAATATCTCTTCAAAAAAAATGATAGCTGAGGTAAATAGGCTGAGCTAACTTAAAGGAGAAACGTGTTTTTTTTCGCCCAATGAGGAACTTTTGCAGTTTTTCTATTCATTCTTTTTTTTTACGAATCCTTTCTACTCTTAAAAATAGGCATCATGAAATTTCCCGAAATAAAAAAACCGGTATGTATAGTAATGCTCATATTCCATATTAGTAAAAGTTGAAATATATATGCAGTAATATAATTAGCTCTGACATGAGTGTTAATAAGTGTGAAAATACATAGCATGGTTAATAAAAAAATCACAAAAAAATTGGATGTTTCCTAGCTCCAAAATTTTTTACAGGAAAAGAGTTTTTACCAATCTTACAACATACATCCAAAGAGGTGCTTAGACCCCATCCTGAATCTACCAAAAACTAACCTCTAAGAGAACCCTACGACTCTTTATCAAACTAGTGTAAATAGCTACCTATTTAATTTGCATTTGCTATCTTCTTGCGTTCTTCATGAGTTATTATTGTAGTGGATATCTATGTCATTCCAAACTAGGATTAGAATATCATAATGCAACTTCAGATGTGTGTATCATCCTCGAAGGTTATGCCCTTATCAGAGTCTAGCTTCGTACAACGATAAGAAGAAAAATGACAAAGATGACACATAAGAATATATTTGAATTAAAAAAAAAAAGGGTTCCCGAGTAATGTCTAGAAAATTGTTAAAGATGATACAGAAGAATATATTTGAAATTTAAGGAAGAATGGTTACCATGTACTCCGTCTATAAGTTATCAGCCATCGGCTATCCGCTATAAGCTATCAGTCATCAGCTATCAACTAGTTTATCAACTATTCGCAATTTTTACCAAATAGGGCCTAATAGAGAATTGCTAATAATCGCATGTCGCCAATAAAAATAAGAATGGTGAAATAAGAGTATCAAACGCTTCACTACCGAAAAAGAGTATCAAACACCTATAATTACAACATGGCAACCATGGTCATGTTTGACTCTTATATAAACTCCTATCTAATTAATGTATGATTTATAGATGGAGACACTCGCCCTGACCTTTTTTCCCAAACTCTCCTACTATATTTTGCGAGCGCTATCTAGCTTCTCATGGAGTGAAGGTTGGGTGGGTCCCTCATTAGGGACCACACACTCATTCAAGAAAAAGAAAAGGGAAATTAGTCACTTTAGTCCTTGAATGAGAAAGGAGTAATCACTTTAGTCCCTGAAGGTAGAGAAATTGCAAAACAGTCCCTGAATGTAGACTCTGTTGGTCAATTTCAGGGACTAAAGTGACTAACAGAGTCTACATTCAGGGACTAAATTGACTAACAAAATCTGCATTCAGGGACTAAATTGACTAACATAGTCTACATTCAGGGACTGTTTTGCAATTTATCTGCATTCAGGGACTAAAGTGACGACTTCTTTCCTATTCAGGGACTAAAATGACTAATCTCCCAAAAGAAAAAAAGGAAAATTGCTCTTCTCATGACAAATAATGCTCACAGCCAACTGAATTGATGAAAGTATGCATGCTGCTATAGAAAAGCAACTCAAAAACATAATCATTCACTTTCAAAACACTACCATATACGATTTTGCTCCCAATTTTGCGATTTTCACCAAACTCAATCAAATCAACATCAAATTCTACTTCCATTACAAGTAAGTGTTCTCTAACCTTTTGCATTGGGTATTTTTGGTTTAACTATTAGATTTTTTTGGATGAAATTGTGAAATTTTAGGTTTTATAGTTCATTTGCATGTTTGATTTTTTATTGTTAATGATGAATTAAGTTATAAATTGTTGTTTAGAAGTTGATTAGAGTAGATTGGATTGAAATATGGTAGGTTAGAGTTAGGAATTGTTAGAAATTTTGTTGAACTCTAGGTGTTTGATAAAATGTCTCATTGAAAATTTGTTTGTTTTATACATTGTTAATGATGAAATTAGTTAGAAATTGAATTGTTAATGTTGATTACCGTGAGTTTGAGTTCAATGTGGTAGTTTACATATATAAATGACACTGGCGAAATTTAACTGTTGTTGTTGAAGTGTTATAAATGACACAATGTCCATATGAAAAAAAAATCATTGATTTTGTGCTTTTTTTTAAAATGTTGTGTAGATATGTCTGAGAGGCCTGACATAATTAGGGCAGGGAGACTGCTACAGGAAGTGCACGGGCCGAAAAGGTCTCTTCGTGCCCCTCTCATGCTCAGGCTGGTAGACGGAGACAGGGGCGACACGAGGATTAGTAGGGTGATGATGCGGAGGGGATGACGTAACAGGAGAGTGTGTCCTAGGTAGTGGACCTGGCGTAGTATCAACATCAGTATGAGCCGTATCAGCCTCAAGAGCAGGTTCACCAACAAGAGGGTGAGGCTCAGACATAAAAGAACATAAATTTAACAAATATTCATCTAAAGTAATTACAACCTTTAAAGCACAGATACCTCTAAGATTAGGCGTGCCACAGTGTCCGACACGCGTCAGTGTCTGACTCCTATTACACTCGTACGACACGTGTTAGACAAGTGTCCTAAATAAGTTGTTTTCTTCTTCACTTCGACAACCCTTGAAACAATGTCCGATACCTATATAACACTTATATGAGGCGTGTCACACAACTCAGACAAATATCTAGATTGATTTAAATGCTTTCACATAGTAGATTCAAAAGTTAAAGATGTGTGAAAAATGTTGATCAATGAGGGGTCATAGACATTAAAGCCGATTAGAATGTATTTATGTTTTTCGATAGTAGATGGATAAATAAAGGTCAAATATATTGTAGCTTACTATAAAACTTTTTTAAAAGAAATAAATTGTTCAAGTTAGAGGCATATGTATGTATTTTAGTTCTTAATTTATATCTTTTAGAAATAAATTAATATATAGGCAGCGATGTCAGTGTCCTATCTTTTTTACATTGGCGTTGTCAACATGTCCGTGTCAATGTCGTGTCAAGTGTCCGTGTTGGAGTCCGTGCTTCATAAATTATAACAACATAAAAGAACATGATTTTAACAAAGATTCATCAAAAGTAATTATAACTCCATAAAAGAACATGATATAACAAAAATTTATCACAAAATAAATAAAAATACCGGAGGTTAAGGACTCCTCGCTACCCACATGAATATACAAATAAAACTCTCCCTTACCTTAAAGTTACGCAAATTGATGAACTCCCACGGTTGAATCTCTCTCTAAGCTTCCCTATATGCCAATTTTGTCTCTTTTCTCCACAACACTAGTTTGCCTTTTGATTTTACTATCTTTTTATCGGTTTCTTTTGTAACTCTAATTCTCTATTGCTCTCCTCTATTTATAATTACCAATTGAGTTAGTTTATCACTTAATCTTTGACAGACTTACTACATGCACCTCTAATTTGGTTACTATTTTTTTTATAACTACATAACCTTGTTGTTTACACTTCCCTCTGCTTAAATCATTAAAACATTAAACAAATTATTATTTACACCTCATTTTCTACTCAATTTTACTAATGCACTACTGTTTGCACGATACATCATTATTCTCGCTAAAAATGTTATTTTCTTCCTAAAACTTATTTTCCCCCACTCTTTTAACCAACCAATTAACCATCTATTTTCCCATTACCAATAAATATGAATAATTAAATTAATAATATCAAACAAACCAATACTAATAATAATACTAATACTAATATTATCTTCCTTAAAAAATAATACTAATATTATCTAATGATAATATTCATAAACTAATATTTTTTTAAGGAATATTAATAAACTAATATTAAAAATCGGGGTGTTATAAATATTATAATAATTAGTTACAATTTGATAGACATTAGTTTTACTTTGATTTTGTTTTTATGTTTGAATAAGTTACTATCAAATATCATTTTTGTTTTCAAAAAATAAAATACACTCTCTCATAAACACACATCAACACCTATCGTGAAACCCTATATGGATTTTTTCTCACAATCCCCGTCTCTCCCATAATTTCCGCCGTAGCGTCGATCATCACGGTCGCTTGGAACATCGATCTTCATCACCTCTCCTACCTACTACGCTTCATCTCTTTCTTTTCGATCTACACCGCCATGGTAGAGGAACCTCAAAATTCCTGTTGATGCTCAATCTGCCCGAGTTTATACTTCGTTATCCACTGATGGAACCTTGAATTTCGAATTCATGCGATTTGAATACTAGTTTGTTATGGAATAATTAAATATTTGCTAAGATTTGTTTTCTACTAACTACATATTTACTAGGAATTATTTCCCTAGCAAATTTTTCTCTCAATCCATAGGTACTTCGTAGCAAATCTCTAGCTAGCTAGCTTCGTTTGCTTGAAATCATATATTTAACTACAAAAATTGTCATAGCAAATCATATATTTGCTTGTCCTAAGCTAATTTTTTTTCGAGGATCTTGTGGATATGCTCATAGGGTTCGCTCTAGTGTTACTGTAATGTACAACTACAGCCCATAACCATTTCAAATCTACAACATCTTTATTTCTCTTTTTCAGGGATGTGTATATGCTCATAGGGTTCACTCTAGTGTTACTATAATGTACAACTACAACTCATAAACATTTCAAATCCACAATATCTAATAAATAAATCAAGTCGAATATCAACTGCACTAGCAAATAATTTTTTTTCCCTTTTAAGTCCATCAATTTTTTGGAATCCCAGCCAATTTTAATTACCAACATACAATAATTATGTTCTAATTATCAATTGTTTATGTATCTGATTTTGTTGAACCTTCAATCATTAAGATGAAATCGTACAATTTATCAAGGTGCTAAAATGTGATTCTCAGCAGCACAATGGCACTCTTTCTGTTCGAACATGCCTAACATGCTTTCACTGTCTTGTAAGATGTGTGTTGATATTCTTGTTGCAAATATTTAAAATTCTTGTCTCCAAGACCTGGTTAGCAGTGATATTGGTTTGATCTACATTGATGAAGTAAGTTTGATCTACCTTGTCTACAACGAACATGCATGTTTCTTTTCCTAGTTGTTTCCAAAACTTGCTTATAAAATAACATTATTGACCATCGTATCAGATGCAATCGAAATATAAGTCACGTAAACGTAAATACAATATTTTAGTCCTCAACATCCTTTCCTTTTTGAGTAAAAAACATCCTTTCATTTTCTTATCTTATAAATTAATTAGATTCCTTTAATATGAGTAGTATTAAATAAGTATATTAACTATGAGTATTTCGACCGACAGCCCTGTTAGTGCACAATTTCAAAATGCAGAAGTAATCTTAATGACCAGTTGACAAAAGCTTGGAACTCCCAACTCATTCTCCAACATTCAACCCATTTGAATCTTAGTACTTCTCTCATTCAACAAGTGACGGAATATACTATGGTATCTGTCATACCCCAATTTTTGACTTAAGGTCTTACATTCATACACTGTTTGATCCTGGAGAGTCTCTGACATTTCAGTGAAAAATTCGGCAGAGAGGTATTTTAAAATACCTCTTTTTTTGTCCCGATTCAGACCCTCTTCTCTCTTTATCTTTTTTAATTTACTTTTATCTTTTAAAATTCCATCTTTTATTAATTCTCTT
>Ga0315914_1006790_pt1 | contig 16090 bp, 10 predicted proteins | sample MpolenodulesMG_FD_203920 | JGI IMG/M metagenome (GOLD analysis project Ga0315914, IMG submission 203920) | Medicago polymorpha root nodule microbial communities from Los Angeles, California, United States - elongated nodules | ecosystem: Host-associated > Plants > Roots > Nodule | place: USA... | reverse complement strand
TGCGCCGCCTCCCCGCCCCCCCCCCCCCCCCCCCCCCCCCCCCCCCCCCCCGCTTGAATTGTGTTTTCAAAAACTTTTCTTTCTTACATTCAGAAGAACTGTTCCCAGGATCAGATTCTGATAGAGTTCAGAGTCTGACTTGAGTTCAGAGTCTTAGTGCAGCGGATAGAGAGTAAGAGAGCAGAGAAAGAAAGAACACAAGCAATAATACAGGTTCCTTCCACAAACCGGAAGTAGTCCTGTCCCCCTTGCACTTCCAAGGAGAGTTCCACTAAAATGTAATATCAAATTACAAGTTGCTCAAACACATAGTAAGAGACTACTCAATGCTCAGGGACAACTCCAAGAGACTTCTATGTTCAATCACAAAAGAAAGAGACTTCTATGCTCAATCACAAAAGAAAGAGACTTCTATGCTCAATCACAAAAGAAAGAGACTTTTATGCTCAATCACAAAAGAAAGAGACTTCTATGCTCAATCACAAAAGAAAGAGACTTCTATGCTCAATCACAAAAGAGAGAGACTTCACTAAACAATTACAGAGAATTGAAAAGAGTTTTGACTACTTGATATACAATCAGAGGTATTCACAAAACAATACAAACAGAAGAGACTCTGTTTTTCTAGACACTTAAGAATTCTAAGATATGAACTTTTGTAAGAATTCTCTAAGTTGTTGATGTGTTTAAACTTGCGACGTTTTGGCTCAGATATGCGTTTCTTATGAATGTATTCTTTTTTATCTTCAAGTCTTCATCCCTATTTATAAAGGATTTGAGAGACGTTGAGAACTAGCCGGTACATCAACTTGTCTTGTCTGAAGCTTTGATTCTTCACCATTGATCTTTTGCCTGATTTGATGGTTGTCCTATGAAGAACTAATTTCAAATCCATTCCACCTGTGAAGAAACATGTTCTGCGAACATTACTGTTATTCTTGTCTTGATGTAGAGATAGGATGCAGAGGCATGCGCATAGTTAGTGGTTGTACAATTCGTACACTGTACTATGTCAACGCTCTTACGCTTCTGGTGAAGTAGCTTCTGATGATCTTGCTTCTGGAGACGTGGCTTCTGATGACGTGTCTTCAGGAGCAAACCACAAGAGGGGGGGGGGGGGTTGTATTGTGTTTTCAAAAACTTAAGAGGTGATTTTGCGAAACACCCTTTGTCATCCACAAGTCTAGTTGGACATGAAATTACTCCTGACAATGAAGTTAATGAAGAAGGGGAATTTGTTAACTTTGCATTACTAGCAAATTCAGAACCAATCAACTATGAAATAACAATGACTGAAAAGGTGTGGAAGAATGCTATGATTGAAGAACTAAATACAATAAATAGAAACAATACTTGGGAACTTACCAATTTACCTGCTAGCAAGAAGGTCATTGTTGTGAAATAGATTTTCACATTATAACTAAAGCCAAATGGTGAAGTAGCTAAACACAAAGCAAAGCTAGTGGCAAGGGGGTTCATGCAGAAGGCTGGAATGTATTACTTTGAAGTATATGTTAATGTAGCAAGATTAGAGACTATGATATTGATAGTTGCCATAACTTGTGGAAGAAATTAAAATATTTATCATCTAGATGTAAAATCTGCTTTCTGGAATGGTCCACTAGATGAAGTAGTATATGTAACACATCCATCATGTTTCAAAATCAAAGGGAAGGAAGATATGGTGTATAGATTACACAAAGCTCTTTATGGACTAAAACAAGCACCAAGAGCATGGAATAAGAGGATTGACAGCTTCCTTGTGCAACAAGAATTTGTAAAATGCAAGTCTGAGTATGGTGTCTATGTGAAGAAAGGAATAGAAGGTAATCAAATACTCATTTGTTTATATGTTGATGACTTGATTGTAGCTGGTAGTGATGTGAATGAGATCGGAGCATTCAAATGCCAAATGATGAAGAGTTTGAGATGACAAATTTAGGCAAGCTGACATATTTTCTTAGCATGGAGTTCACTGAGATTTCTGAAGGTATGGTCATGCATCAAATGAAGTATGAATCTGATATATTGAAGAGGTTCAATATGGTGAGCTGTAACTCATCATCATCACCTGATGAGAATAATTTGAAACTGGTGATTAAGGAAGAAGAAGAACTAGTAGATCCTACATTGTTTAAGCAGATTGTGGGATCACTAAGGTATTTGTGCAATAGTTGACCTAATATTGCATATGCAGTTAGTATAATTAGTAGATTCATGAGTGAACCAAGAGCATCTCATCTGCTAGCAGCTAAAAGAGTGATAAGATAGATCAATGCAACACTAAAGTTTGACATTTTGTTTCCTAACTGTCTAGATGAAAACTCTATGGAATTAATAGCTTATTCTGATGCAGATTGGTGTGTGGATTAGGATAGGAAGAGCACCTCAAGTTACCTATTTAAGTTTCTAAATGCTCTAATTTCATGGTGTGTTAAGAAGCAACCAGTTGTAGCACTGTCAACTTGTGAATCTGAATACATTGTAGAATGTATGGCAGCTTGTCAAGCAGTTTGGCTTGAAACTATCCTCAGGGAGATGGAAATAGAGGTTATATCAGACCTATAACATTGTTCATAGACAACAAATCATCTATAAACTTAGCAAAGAATTCAGTTCTGCATGGAAGGAGCAAGCACATTGAAGCTAAGTTTCACTTTCTTAGGGAACAAATAAACAAGGAAGCATTGAAGATTGTTCATTATTCCCATGAGCTGCAGCTTGCAGATTTGTTCACTAAACCTCTGAAGGTTGAAAAATTCATCAAGCTAAGAAGCTTGATTTGCATGACAAAAGTGGAAATTTGAATTAAGGGAGGATGTTAGTTGTTAATTCAAGTTAGTTAGTGATCTAATCAAGTTTGTTTGGTTAATCACATTAGAAATCTAAGTTAGTTTAGTGTGTTATAAGTTTGTTACAAATTTACTAGATTCTAGCATAAGGTTGTTAGGGTTTGATAGATTACTTGTCTTTCAAGCAAACTTAACAAAACCATGTATATAAGTCTTTCTCATGTGTATTTCACAAATCAATGAAATCACTACTTTCATAATTCTATTCTCCTCATTCATCTATTCTTTCTTTTCTCTCAAATTCAACAAATTCAAAACCTTAAGAAAAACCCTAGCTTGTTCATCAAGCTTAAAGCTGCACTAACAAAACTTAGAGTTGTTAAAAGATGCGCTAAACAATTGTCGATGAATGATTATTATCTCTTGTTAGCGACATATTTGAATCGCAAACAAATTGTGAATGACCAAATAAGATCTATAGTCTAAATCAAATAAACTACTCATTTTATAAACTTTTTCACGAAGAGAACCATACATAATTATAAAAGATCAAAATAAGTCGAACAACGTCCCAACTAAATCGAGATTAACAGGCTTGCAATACACGATGATGGTATTCTCCCAACGCCCAAATGGGGAATATGTTTCTGTATGCAGCATAAGTGACCATACAAGTCTGGTTGGTGACTCCGATTATTTCCTGAAGTGATAAAATATTAACATATTGTGTGTTAGAGACAAAGTGTGTTTCTAAAAATATAAAAATGTGTAAAGAGGAGAAACAAGATTGTTATATAGTCTTTGTCAAAAAAAAGATTGTTACACAGTCAGCAAATAATACCTCTTGTGGAAAGTCACCATTCTCCATTTGGGAATTTATCAAGCATGCAGCTGCCCGGTGTAATGGTGTTGGATCTCTCTTAGCCTGTTTCATTAATTTCAAAATGGATACATTTTACTCTTCTATTATAGAATCAGGATTAGAAATAAGGACGTACTCAGATGCAATGTATATCTAATTTATATACTATGTGTTAGATAATTGAAGCACGGATACAGACACGGACACCAGACACAAACAGATAATGACGCCGACGAGGCTAATAATTTAAGAAAATTACATAATTTAGTGTAATTACAAATGTCGGTGTCGAACCGGTATCGAACACGACACGTGTCGGACACTGGGACACGCATAATCCGAGAAGTGTCCGAGCTTCATATATCATCAATATATGTTGGGTTATGAGGGGAGCCCTAGGACCACCCACATTACGCAAGAACAGCCACAAAGTGAGAAAGATGTACACTACACTTTGTGAGTCCTCTCAAGTTTTCACCCTCCACTTTTTTATCTGTTGTGGGAAATATAACTTACACTTGCACACAACAACCAAATGGAAGCTCAACCTCGACTCTGATACCAGAGTTGGGTCATGGGAGGAGCTCGGAGACCACCCATATTAGGCAATGGGTTTATGCGTCATCTCAAATATAAAATGTTTAATCTCAACTTTTTTTCTATCCTATCTCACACTTGCACACAACAAAACATAATCCAGGGTTAATATTCTTTGAACCTATTTCCTTTTTATAAGGATATCATTTTACTTCTATTATAGAATGAGGATTAGATATCATTAGAAGGATTTTAATCCCTCCTCCCTTCCCCTCCAGAAAAGAATTGAACCAAGAGTGATGTTTTTTTGTTGAAGATGTTCAGAATATCAAGAATATTTTGGAACCTTTTCAATAAAAAAAACTAAAATAAAATGGTCTTCGCCCTCTGCGGGAATGATCAAAAGTTGCAAAGTTTACTTTATACCTGTTCAGCATCAATGAGAGCCAGCATAGCCCACCCAGTGCTTACTACATGGGACCTGTTGCTTTCCAAATTTGAATATACCTGAACAAAAACATTGCTAAAGAAATGACTTGAGAAAGCATTTACATAGTCAAAAGTAATTAAATATTGATGATATATGATACATATTTATAGAATACATTAGAAAGATATAAAATCACTCTTAATTGATTAGTGACAATAAACACTTGTAGATCTTTTAGAATACTTGAGTAGTTAGTAGAACAAACTAATAATTGTTTAGTGACAATAAACACTTGTAGATCTTTTAGAATACTTGAGTAGTTAGTAGAATAAACTAATACTATATTTGTATAAGAAATGTCATGAACATTCTAGAATATATAGTATCTAGGATATGCCTCCCACATCTATAAATAGGCAAACATGTGTACAATTGTATTTATTTAAGCCTTTGAGATGCAATGACAATAATATTGAAGGCTTCACCATATCATATTCTCTCCTCCTACAATGAGCTAATTTCTGATGTGTGTCCTCTTGTCCAATGCTACTAACCACCACTAGAGCTCCCTTAACTATACATTTTCCAACAATGGTATCAGAGTTGCGTTCAATCATTAACTGGGCGTAGCAAAATATGACCTCGTGTCACCAACTATATATTCTACAACATTAATTCTACTAAACTAGAAAACTCAGGTCTATGAATCAAAACAAAAGGAATACATGTAGCCACAAGGCTCTACTCTGTATGAGCCTAATAGCCCGATCATCTTAAGTTCAAGTCCAACTAATGATGGAAACCTATGGAAAATAAGACTCAAATTCAGACAGAGCACAAGTTCAAGCAATAAATTAAAATGGAGACCTGCGACCTCTGATGCTCAACTTGAGAACAAGCCTAGGAAGAAAAATTTAACTACTAGAGCAAGAATGAGTCCTTGTCAAGAATGTACTACATGAGTGACAAGGAGACTCAGAAGTAACTATGAACCATGAATGCTCCTTGTGAGAAATCTTCAACAATATCGACAAGGAGATTCACATGCAACTAAGCAACCAGAGTGGTCCTTGTTAGATGTCTTTAACATGACTAACAAGGAAAATTACTAGAGCAACTAGGGAGCAAGAATGGTCCATGTCAGAAGTCTTCAACAAGACGAAGAAGGAGACCAATAACAAATACTATGACAAGAGGTGACACAAATTTTCTATCATGGTGGAGGTAACACCTGTCAAATTGATCAACTATGAAGAGTCTAATGCAGGAGGAGATGATAGCACAAATCTATGTTTGAGCAACTACATACTACATTTGGAGTTTCGGAAATATGTATCAAGGAGGAGTGTTGAAATTGATACATATTTCTAGAATATTCTAGTTTAAAAAATGACAATTTCTATTAGAGAAAACTATAATATCTTTAAGTTGCTACATGTTTCTAGATTGTTCTATTAATGTCTGTAGTGTAGAAACATCTATAATAATCTAATGTAGAAAAGACAAACAAAGATATAGATTATTCTAGTTTTAGAAACATCTTCAAGCATCTATAAATAGACTTATATGGGTGCAATTGTATTCAAGCCTTTGAGATGCAATGACAATAATATTGAAGGTTTTACCATATCATATTCTCTCATCCTACAATGATTTAGTTATTAATGTGTGTTCTCTTGTCTAATGTTGCTAACCACTCCACGACTATAGCTCCCTTAACTATACATTTTTCAACAAATATTCCCACTTAAGTATTATTCTTAAAACTAATTTGATGCAAAAGTACATTGCCTAAAAGCAACTAGCTAAATTACTCTTTGGAGTTTGGTGTTGAGTGGTCATTTTCAAATCAAACTCAGATATTCTCTGAAAACAATCTGATTAATTAATCGTTAAAAAGATAGTCTATGAAGCACAGATAGTCTTAACTAGGTTTAAGAATGATATGGTGTTGGACACTCGAATGACCAGGGGCATAGCCCTTCAACACCATGTGGTGGCCAAGGCTACTCAAGAAAAATATTTTTCTTGAATGAGTTGGTAAATATTTAGCTATCCTAAACAAATTTATTTGTTAAATTAGCATAAATAATAAAGTAAAAAAATTACTACATGATTGATATATTTATTTGTATTAATTTGACATTTTCGGTCTCAACAACAAATAATGAGTTTCTTGCAAATAATTTATTTGTTTACATTGAAAAAGACATATTATTAATCTATTTAGTATACAATCAATTATGAATAAAATTGGGTTTTTGAAATGCTTTGTGTCCAACTTTTCTAAATAGCTATTGTCAATTTTTATTTTCTTTGTTATTGTTTTATATACATTTCATGTAATAAAAGTTATAGTGATTTTTTTTAACATATTGGTTAAGACTAGGATTAAATTTAATTTTAGTCTCTAGAACACTCACGTTTTTTAAGTTAAGTTCTAAGATTTTGTTTAATTGTAGTCTTTCATTTGTGATTATCGAGATTAAATGCATGACTAAAAACACTCTTTTTCTTTTCTTTTGGTAAAAATTTGAGAGAAAAATTAATTATTTTTAGCGACTACACCTAAAAAGTTATATTTTATCAGACTACAATTACATTTTCTCTTTAAATTTAATATTTTCATTTTAAAAATATTTTATTTTTCTTTAAACTTGGCCCCCGCGTAATATTTTTACTAGCTTCACCGCTGCGTATAACACATGTCAAATAACTCAGACAGGTGTTCCTAAAAACAACAATTTTTTTTCTTTACTTTGACACATCTTGGACACTCCTTGGATGTAACATCGACCCATTTACATTACTAATTAACATTTGTTTTAATTTCTCCTTAAAACAGTTAGAACGATACAAGCCTTTAAAATAACATATTAGCTTTATGGGATGCATAGTCTTATGTAATAGTGATATTGACATTAACAATGGCAAACTTACCTTGTTTTGACTTGACAGATAACTCTCTCCCCAACCACCAGATGGGAGCTGCTTTGACAGCAGAAAGTCACAAGCTTTACGGATGCTTAACGAATTACTGAAACTCTTTCCAGCAGCTATCAGCCCTTTTACCCCGAACCAGGTGCCATAGGTGAAGCAAATCCCCCAAGAACCATACCTGTTTTGCAGCTTTTGGTTATTGGTCACCTAAAGATTGAGTGGAGAAAACAAGAGATGCATCGATGAATAATATAAATCTGTTAGGAGTCCCACGTCGAATAGATAAAATGTTTGACGTGATATTTAAACCAATAGCCTCTCCCATCAAATAGACTAGTATTTTGGGTTTGACTCCTCATGGGCTTAAGTTCTAACAAAATCATAGTTTCCACAACCACAATTGCAGTTACAATTGTACAATTGTGGCGTGGACTACTTCAAACCATTTTAGCCATCTAACATCAATGTCGTGTCATATCTGCGTCTATACTTTTTGTCCAGATCTTCTCATACGAATATAAATTTTCATATCCCACAATGCCCTTATCATCTTGACAATTGAAGAAAATTTTGAGTCTCTCACAAATGTGCATGTAAAGAAGCTCTTACGAATGCATATGGAGCAAATAAAATTTATTTTGCACTGCAAAGTCTGCAATGCACGTTTCTGCGTCCGCAATGACTGCAACTGCAAAGACCATGCTTGAAACCGCGATTTGAAACAATGATATCAATAGAAAATCTTACTAAAAAAGTGGTTTCGGATATGAGGAGCAAACCATGAACCATCTGAAGCTTGAGTATTTTCAATAAAGGCAGCAGCCTTTTCTATACAGCATTGTATTTCTTCTTGTCGATGTCCAGGATATAATGTCCTAAATGTTGCAAGAGCTTGAATTGCTGCTGAGGTACATTCCACATAACTATATATAAAGCAAAGAATACGGAAAAAAAATATTAAAAGTTTGAATTATGTTTGGATAAATGGTAATAAAAAAAAGTATTTGATTGCTTACGGATAATCAATAATGATGTCGCCAAAAGTTTCAGCAGGATTGATTATCTGACAATAGGGAAGGCATTACCAACATTAATATTGATTATACAAGAAGAAATGGTAAATATTAGGATATATATATTAACTATAATTCTAACGGAAATGCTAACCTAGACGTTTAGGGCATATGTTAAGTAACTCAAAGTGAAAATATTTACCATTTATGAAATTTTTAACATATGTCTTAAGGACACAGGTTAACATAATCCTAATTCTAATAGAAAATGTAGAAAACTAAAAGTTATCCCACTAAAACCTCAAGATTGTCCCCGTGAGCTTAACTCGGATGGTAGGGACATTGCATAATTTATGCCGGGGTTGGGGTTCGAACCCCGGACACCCCTTTTCTCCACATTTAATTGTGTGAGCTCCAGCCACTAGGCTACTAGATCAAAAAAAAACCTCAAAAGATTTGTTTTAAAACAAATGTCTTGCTAACCAATGTCCTGGTTAAGGAGTATTTAAATAGAAATTTTACTTGAAAATGTAAATTTTTACTTTTAATTAAGTAATATATTACATTACTTTTATATAAAAACTTAGAGACACCGGTTAACATTCTCCTTAAAACAATTATTGAACATGTAGCTTAACTAACTCTTTGAGACACTGGTTAGCCTTCTCCTTAAAACAATGATGGAACATGTAGCTTTTTAGCATCAATCCAAAACATGTTCAAAATTTATTTTCATAAATTTAGAGAAATTTAGCGTCAACTCGAAAGAAATATTTCAACTCTAATATGAATCTAGTTCAAAAGTGAGCTTAATTCTTTTTCATAAATTTAGATAAATGTTTTTTTTCTTATGTTATCCATTTTTACTATAATAAAATATAATTTTTACTAAAACTATTAAGGACGTTTGAGCCTGTTTTTGAAGTTTGCATAAGATACACTTGAATAATACACTCTTCGGTTATTATTATTAGTAAAAAATCATTTTTTATTTTATTAAATAAATAAAGTATTTTGTTTATAATATTGATCATATAAATCAGTTATTTAATGAATCTTAGAAGTGAGTTTTTCTTATATAGTGAGAGAGGGTGCAGTAGTTTTGGTTTTAAGTTAAATGATTTTCATGTAGCCTAGTTAGCTCATTTCCATTTTTTATGATAATTAATTTGTATACAAATAGATTATAGCCGAACTTTAAGTGAAATCAAACGATGATAAATTACTTATATCTATTTGTCCTTAAGAAAATAAATCCAGACATCAAAGGGAGATCAAGGAGTATTGCATTTAACTTAAAATACTGAAACAAAATTAAAGTATAGGTTTGTACTTTCTAAAACATGTGTCCAGGCTCGGCCCAATAATCTTAAAAATAAATGAGGTCTAAAACAAATTTTAATATTTGAGGTTTTTTTCCTTGGCACATAAAGCCTTTTTGCCTTTAAAATTTAACGAAAAATAATTTTTTTTGTTGTTAGACCTAAAACGAGTGCTTTAGTTGCCTTCCCCTCAGACCAGCTATGCTATTACATGCTTCACATTTAAAAGAAGATAACCTAAACCAAATGAATGTACGCCTAATAATAATTGAAAGTTACCTCCAACCAGTTATATGATCGTGTAAGCTCATATGTTCCAAGGCCACCTTCTTCATTCTGCAATGATTGGAAATATATATACATTTTACACATAAACTTAGTATCATACGAATCAAATTAGTATTCATCTTAAATTTCAGTAAAAATCAATTTTGGCTTTCATTTACACACACACAACTGTAGATTCAAGTTTAAATTGAACGAATGTTTTTAATCTAGCATTATATACATTGTCAATTGAGCAGACCTTACAAACATAAGAAAAAGGCTTATGTGGTTGTCGTTGTGCATGTGTATCAGATACATATGCTTAAGTTGAGATATACACTCACGTCCAAGGATTTTCTTAGTAATTTTATATTTCAACATAATTTTATTATTTATTTGTTTTTGTTTTAGTTTGTTATTTTTGGTCCATTAGGGTTTTGTTATTTTCCTATTTAAGCGTAACATTTGTAGTCTAAGAGGCATTTTCATTCATTCAATAATATTTTCGAGAGTTTTCTCAATTTCTGGTGGATTTCGGAGTCCTATTTTCACAAGTTTGTAGCTTACAAACTTGTTTCTTTTCAACCCAGGTTTAGCGCTCGCTAGCCTGCTTCCGTCTGCGAGTTAATATTTTTTTTAGTACTTTTTATTAACCTGATTTGTATGATGCGGAATCTAGCTACCTGTAATGAGAGAATGACATTTACAGCATCATATAATCTCTTTGCATTCAATGGTTCACCAACAATCTCAGGTGCAATTTTAGATAGCAAAAGAACAGCCTGAAAAATGAAAATAGAAATCAAAATAAAGAATCAAATTAAATAAGCATTAAGTCTAATAATTTTTTCATCTATATTTACTTTCAGTCCTTCAGCTGTGCAGTCAGATATTGGCCATCCATGATCTGCAGTTGAAAAAGGCCAAGCACCTTTTGAAATGTGACGGTACGATTTACTAAAATCACCAGGACAGTCTTCTAAAAGCTTTTAAGAGATAGAACATGAAAAGTAAAGGTAAGTTAATTTACCCAACAATAAATAAAAATTTGCATGAGGAGTACAAATTAGTTTGTGTTGGTGTAATTCAAAAATAGAGGAGGCAAAACACTTCTTATTATTGAAGTGATGAACATTTACATATAATATATTATAGGGTTAAATATGTTTTTGGTCCCTATAAATATATCAACTTTTCCTTTTAGTCCTTCTAAAATTTTCCTTCAATTTTTAGTCCCTATAAAATTTTCAATCACTACTTTTGGTCCCTATTTTTAAGTAAATTTTTGTATTTTTTAATGAAATTGTGCAGAAATGTATAGAATATTGTAAAAATCACTTCCAAAAAAAATTAGAATTTTTTAACAAAACATGAATTAAATATGAATTTTTTACCGCCAAAAATATGAATTCTACATACGAGTTTACTTTAAACGAGGGACTAAAAGTAATGATTGAAAATTTATAGGGACTAAAAGTTGAAGGAAAATTTTAGAGAAATTAAAACGAAAAGTTGATATATTTATAGGTTTCAAAAACATATTTAACTCTATATTATATATCCATTGTATTTATAGTATAGGTAAAACACTTTACACAAAGTCAATTGTATAGAAGTTAATTATAATAACTAATTCCCTCTAACCATATAAGCAGTTAAGACACCCTCTTATTTCTATTTATTAAGTCCCTGAGTTTGAATTAATTAATACACAACAGTTTGTGGGTCCCACTTAGGGGCGGTGTGCTAAAATATAGAGTTGAACCAACCAGTGACATGCTGATTGTTAAAGCATTATCTACCGTTAGGCCGAGTTAAAACACATGCAAAACATACAACATATATTGTATATAATAATTTACTTAACTCTAGTATAAAAATAAATTGGGTTGTAATCTAGTGTGGCAACAGCTACACCATGCCTTATGCTTTATGGTGGGTCTGCCCCTTGTACCACTTTTAAATTTGTCTATATGGCGAGTTTTTATTGGTTGCTGGATAAATTATTCAAGGTTGTAATTTAAAGGTAGTCTAGGCATCATCAAGAGTAAAACTTGATTATGGAAATATCAATTTAAGTAAAACATGATTATGCAAATATCAATTTAAATATCCAAAATTTTGATTTCCAATGTAACATTTTGTTTTGTACGCTGAAATTCATATATAAAGGACTAATTTGATAATTTTTACAAATTTACCAATTTTTTCTTTTAGACCTTGTTACTTTGTTTTAATTCTTGCAAAACATATTCATATTATAAATGATCTTTTTCATATATAATAAAGGGGTCAATTTTAATATTTAAGAACCAAAAACAATAAATGATATATACTCAAAGATGAAAAACAAAATAATGATTTGGGTCATGCTAACTTGAAGTGGAAATAAAAAAATAGTAAATTTTATATCGAAAATATAACTTTTGAAACTTTTAAGACATTAAATGTATAATGTTTTCACGGAGATTAATAGTGAAAAATGATATATTTGCTCGGACTAAAAATAAATTTAAAGCTTTTTTCTAAAACACAAAAAACTAATATGAAGCTTAAAAGTCATTACTTGTGAATTCTTTATGTATGTATGAGCCTTTCTTAGAGTTGGACCAAATTCGTCAATAAGGTTAGTTGAAATAATTGCTTGGGCAGCAAATGTAGTATCCCATAGTTGACTCCCATTGTAGCTCTGCAATCAAAATCGATTACGCATAAATTTGTAATATCAACTGATTTTATTAGACTTTAGCTTATGAAAGCTTGATTGTGCTATAACATTGGTTTCACATGATCATAACAAGACAACAGTAGTTATGTTAATTTGATTCCTAGTCATAGCTGAATATGTGCAATTGAAGTCAAATAAGTTGACATGTATGTTAACCTGCACTTTCATGCCATCTTCTGCAATCCATAGATAATCATAGATCCTTGGAAGATGCAACTTGAAAGCCTCTGAATTTGGATCTTCCACCCAGCAGCAAAGCATATTTAACACCTAATTTTGGGAATAATAATAAGAACTAAAGTAGTTAGTATTTCTTAGCATTTTGTGGTTTAGATACATGATGCTAACCTTGACCAACCTAAAAATATTTAGGTATAAGTTAACAAGTGCGAACCTTTTCATTTAAACAAAAATATGCACTTGTTACTATTCAAACAAATTTTAAACAGAAAGTTATTTTGTAAATTTAAAAAACGGTTTTTGAAACGCTTATTTTAAATCTATAGATAATAATAAAGCAACCTTGTTATTTTGACAAGTTTGCCATTTGTCAAACAAAGAAGAGTGGTTTCTTCTTTTGAAGTTGCTATTTTAGGTAATATTTTAGCCCCATTCTTCACTTTTCTTCTCCCACCTTTCATTGTTTTTCTTCTCTTTGCCGATCAGTTCTCCCTTTTCCATCATTATTTTTATTTAGCACTCATTTGTGAAAGTGTCGCCATGCTGGGGTTGAAGGTTGGCGTCGTGTTGTTTTTCTTCATGGTTAGTCTTCTTCTTTCTTACTTTGCTCAGTTTGGATATCCAAAAATTGATTCAAATTAAACCACATTTATTTGAATCGGATAGGGTCAAACTTTTTTAAAATAGTTATCCCACTAAATGGAACCACATATAATTTTTATTTTGAATCGATGACTTTATGTCTTAAAACCGATCCAAACCATACAAGAGCCACATAAAAACGTGTCCTCACTCAGGAATTACCTTGTTTACGGAAGCTAAGCAAATATAACGTGTATTCTCATCTTCATAATGTATATGCTCCATTACAGTCTTGAGAGCCTTTTCTCTTAATTTATTCCCAGGCCAATTCATGAGAATAGGCTCAGCAAACTTGTGAAGAGATGCCCAAAGAATATCTTGCACAAGTGGGTGAGGATAAAATAAGTCCTCCTGCACAAAAAGAAATGTAATCCTTTATTCTTGCTGATATGTCACGCCGAGTCACGCTGAGTCACTTTTTTCTGATGACGTGATGCGTTGACTATATAATTAATTTTATTTTTCATTTTTTCATGAATACACGTGGCATTTGTACCTTTTTATAGGACCAGTTAAGCAGTTTTACTAACCTTTGCAAACAAATTGCGAGCCTTATTCCAGTCTATATTTTGGTATGGTACGGTAAAAAGTTCTTTTCTCAAAGATAATATTGTTGGTGTGATTGGACCAATAAACCTCTTGCCATACAAGTAGGACATTGGCAAATAGACCATCCGGCAGTGACACCACATCCTTCCTGTAAGGCGTAAAAAGTAATTTAATTTTTAATTCCAAGTAAAGAATCAAAGGTAAATCAAACAATGTTAGAGATGATTAAAGACAATCAATTTAACAATAAATTAATTTCTATGAATGAATTCAAGAATAACAAGAAAGTCTGTTAAGGAAAACCCTAAACCCTAATTGTTAAATGGAGGAAACAATAACTTTTGGTATTTTACTACTTTTTTTTTTTTTTGAGTTTGCTTTTTATTCATTTTACTTGATATGGAATTTCCTTTCCGGTATGTTTTTGATCCAGTAAAAATTATTCACTAAATTTTAAGAACCATGGTATTGGCTTGGGATCTGGGAGTGTGCTCCTCCTAAAAGTCTCAAGTTCGATTCTCTCCAATGTCAATTTGGATGGGCTAATTTAGCTTCTTAAAAAAAATAAATTTAAGAACCAATTTGTAACGAGTTATGTTACTATAAACTTTTTATCTTCTCTCTAAGCATGTTGAAATGGAAGAGCAAGAACCTGGATGAAATGGAAGCAAGTATGGAAGGAGCCATGTCTCAGGAGGCAGGGGATTATTTCCAGACCATTCAAACACTCCAAGTACCTTCCAACAATGAAAATAGAAATAATTTTAGCAACAAAAAAAAAAAAAAGATTATAGAAAGATTTTTTTAATGACAATTGTATTAGATACTAGAACCAAAAGAATACAAAAAATATCAACAGTAGATTGACCGAAGTGATAAGGGACTTGAACCCCTTAAACACGTGGTCAGAGGTTCAATTCCTAGATCATGAGTATCTGAGGGGAAACTCACTTTATTTGCCTTGTAGTTTTTCCAGCATAAATTAACCATTGTTAAATGACCGTGAAAATTTCGTGCAAACATCACGATAACAAAAAAAAAATACAACAAAGCGAAATGCTCCATCCACTTATTTTATAAAATCAAATAGATTTATATTTAATGAATCTAAAAATAAATATATTTTTCTATAATAAAGACCTGATGAAATAATTAAAAACATATAATATAGGGTTAAATAAGTAAATAGTCTCCCTAAATATACCAACATTTGATTTTAGTCCCTTTAAAATCTTCTTTAGATTTTTGGTCCCTAATGTTTTTTCAACAGCAGAGACTAATTTCATGAATGAAAATTTTTAGAGGGTCTAAAAACCTAAGGAATATTTTAAAGGGACTAAAATCAAATGTTGGTATATTTAGGAAACCTTTTACTTATTTAACCCTATGATATAATGCCATGGATATGATCTTAACTGAAAGCCACATCTTCCCCCAAGATGTTATATAAGTAGCACCACCATGCTCAAGAATCCAGCTACGTGCCTTCTCCATTTCTCCTTCTCCATCATTAGGTCCCTCTCCAAGCAATCTTAGAGTAACATAACTCAATACAGAACCAAACATGGTGCTTGGACCTTCAATATGAAAACCCCACCCACCATCTTTGTTCTGCAGTTGGTTACATTTATTTAACTAATTATTATGAGAAACACTAAGATTAGCATGCATGATTAATGTCTTGTTTGGTTATGCGGCATTTCAACAAAAAATTACGTTGAAAATTTATATCAACGTAGAAGCTCATATTTATAGCTTCATGGTTTCATGTTGAAATTGCACTGGGCTGTGATATGACGTGGTATTTGTGTGCCAAAAGCTAAGTGAG
>Ga0315914_1006788_pt1 | contig 16092 bp, 9 predicted proteins | sample MpolenodulesMG_FD_203920 | JGI IMG/M metagenome (GOLD analysis project Ga0315914, IMG submission 203920) | Medicago polymorpha root nodule microbial communities from Los Angeles, California, United States - elongated nodules | ecosystem: Host-associated > Plants > Roots > Nodule | place: USA... | reverse complement strand
CAGTAGTCATTCATTCTCACTAAATCATGTTTATATTTGATCAGGATATAAAAAGCATTAAGAACAATTGAATTGAATAAAAACTAGATTGTCATTCACAATAAATAGAGTTTCACAGCAACATGTTTCAATTAGGGTTACAAAGAATCATCTCAGACCTAATCTCTAAGAGATTTAGCTACTCATAATCGAGTTTACAAATAACATAATCAATATAGGAATCAAAACATACCTGAACTGATAGAAGGATGAAGAAATCGCCCTCCTAGACGTCTTTTAGTCTCAAAATCGCACTTTGCTCCTCTCAATTCGTAACCCTTGTTTTCAGAATAGTCTTCAGCTTAAATAGGCTCAGAATTTCGCCCAAATCGTGTCACGTTTTAAGTAAATCGTGACACGTTTTTATCTTGTGTAACAAGCAGCTGAATTAGGGTTTCCTGAAATCGTGTCACGTTTTTGCCATCGTGGCACGTTTTGCTCAATGTCGAGAGCATGTAATTTGGTTCATGAAATCATGTCACGTTTTTACCAAATTGTGACACATTTTTGCTCTAGCTTCAGTTCTTCAATTTTTCTTGTTTTTCGCACTTGAACATGCTCAAACTAGCTGTGAACTCCAATATTCTTCAGAAAATTACATTAAAAATTACGTAATGACGAGATGTCATCGATAAGTATAATTTACATGATACCATTTAATTTCTTCAACTCCCACATGTTTTAGCATTGTCTTTTTATGTTACTTTGGGCTGTCGTGTTTTGCTATTGATATATATGGTACTATCAGAATATACAAAAGAAATAAGAATTTATGCTACTGCTTTTCTAATAGTTTAATGTTTATTATAAATAGAAAGAAGCAAAGTTACCGGCATGCTTTACAAGAAAGTTACTTTACTTTCAGAAAGACTTATGATATTGGTAACCGATGAGAAATGTAAACATATAGATGTTACAATCAAATATAGTTTACATAGAAGTATTTTAAATTAGAATGTTCTTCCTTTTTTTTTTTATTGCAAAGAGGGCTAAAGGACCATAATTATAATGTTCTTTAGTTAATTACTATAATGTATAAAAAATTTATTATTATATTGAAGGATGTGCTTAATTTATTTTGTTATTATATCAAATTGTCTTTTTGCAAACATAATCCAAATGTCAAATAATATAGCTAATATGTTAATAACAATTTAAATACCAATTGTTAAAAAAATATTAAAGTCTTCAACTCTAACAGACCCGTGCGATAGCACTAGTAAATAGTCTATTAATTTAATTAGAATAATTATTGTATTATTTTGGTTAAATATGTTTACTTCTTTTGTTGTTGGATGGTAGAGACACCGATTTTTTTTTTCTTTTCGTCCCTGAATAGTTATATTTGTATAGGTGGATTTGACACAATACATGCAGCTGCTTGGTGAGTGTAAAAATATACATAATTTTTCTATTATCTTGAAATGAATAAAATATGAAATTTCATTTCGGGGGAATTTGAGATTTATTTAGATAAAAAAAATGTCCTCATTTCTACGGGGTGTCACTACAACATAATTGAGATTTAGTAACCATTAAAAATTGTAACTAAATCAAGAAAAATGTTACTAACTAAATTTAGTAACATTTGAGCAATTGTTAGGTAAAGCCCCTGTCACTAAAAAGCTTCAGTAACATTTTGTTGCATTATTAGTAACAGTCAAAAAGTGTTACATAATTATATTTACGCAACACTAAAAAAAAATGTCACATTCATATTTTTTGAAAAGTTGTAAAAAAGTGTCGCAAAGTCGTCTAGATTAAAAATTGTGAATCTATCAAATTTGTCTTTGTTTAGACTCCATTCATATTTATATTAACCAACAAAATTTGAAGATAAACTTATTAATTCAGGTTTACAACTCCAAATATTTTCTCATACAAACATTTGTAATTTGATTTCATAACGGAAATGAAGTATGCAACACAATTTCAATTACATACTATAACTATTAGAAGTTTTCATACAATAAAGCATGTAAAGGTAAGAAAAACAATGTTTAATAAGCCTTCGCTATGAGGATATGTTCTAATTTCCACTATGAAATATGCATTCAATCAGACTAGCTTCATAAGCTGCTCAATAATCCAAGTGCTTCCCTGTTACAGTCTTCCGTCGGGCACTGACAGCATACAAACCTGCTTCAGTGCACACACTCCTTATATCAGCTCCTAGAAAGAACAAAATGTATGTTGCTCAGAAAAGAAGGTAAGTTGAAAAAATTCCTCAAAACCAAAACAAGTTTTGATCGACTAGAAAGGATAAAAGCTAGAATAATTAAGTAGTTGCAAAAGATTCACGGTTAGAATGTAAAAGCTAGAATAATTAACCTTCTATTAGTTATGTCTAATCTACTATTGTTTCTTCTCTTTATATCTTTTACCATGTCAATTAATCTATAATCTCTTTTCAAAATATATATATATATATATATATATATATATATATACACACACACACACACACACATGAGAACGGATTCATTGGCAGACCCTTTGTAGAAAATTTGAAAAAAAGAATATGCCTTATCAGAATTCTCTCTTCTCTCTCCTCAAACGAATCTTTCCGGTGAATCTAACCACTCTCCGGTGAAGCTCCGACGAGAGTCATCCTTCATTTTTTTTCTTCTTGTTTTTCCTTCTTTTCATATGATTTTAGATGGTTTTTCTCTTCCTTCCCTTGGATTCTCTTTGGATGACGGGTTAGTTGTTCAGATTTTTTCAATTTTTTTGGGCGAAGCTAAGTTTGGATCTCTGTTTTACTATTTCCGCTTGTTCTTCTCTTCTTTCTGTTCGATTCTCTTTGAATTTGTGGTTTGTTCTTCGGATTGTTTTGATTATTTTCAGCGAAGCTCTTTTCTCCTGGAAAAGTTTGGATCATTCGGTTTACTGTACTGTTCACACATTTTCATTTGCATCTAGAGCTTATGTTTTGTGCAAGCTGCTTCTGCTACTTGTTATATTCAACTAAATCTTCTTCCTCCTAAGGTTGTCATAGGGGATACTGTGCGCATCAGGATTTTGCAGCGGGAATACGAAGCGGGTCTTGCAGATTGCAAGAAAAATCTACATGGGTGATTAACTCTACAAAAGGGGGAAACTCCTTTCACCACTAAGGATTTGAAGATCAAATTGTCTGGATTGTGGTCTTATCTTTGCAACTGGTCAGTGACTCCTTTAGGGAAAGGGTATTTTGAGTTTAAATTTCAATCTATCGAAGATATGCGGAAAGTTTGGGCAATGGGGGTGATAAACTTGAAGCCTGGAATCCTTCGATTTTTCTGTTGGTCAAAGGAGTTCACTTCGAAAAATCAGGTTTAATCTCATGCTCCATTGTGGATTCAATTAATGCACCTCCCTCACGAGTATTGGAGGAATACTACGTTGTTCGAAATCGCCTCAGGTATTGGTACCCCTCTTTCCATTGATGAGGGTACTCAAACTAGGTTGTTTGGTCACTTTTGCTAGGGTATTGGTGGATGTTGATATGTCTGGGAAGTTATTTGATTCAGTGTTAGTGGAAAAGGAAGGTTATGATTTTCTTGTTGCAATTGAATATGAGAAACAACCGTTATTTTGTCAGCACTGTAAGATTTTGGGTCATTCAATTCAGCAATGTAAGAAATTAATTTCCATAAAAGCTCAAGTGGATTCTGTGAAGACTACGAAGACACACCCCTCCCACCATGAGCAGTCTACCAAAACAACCTATACTAGAGCCCACAATTTGCAACCTGATGCATACATGGTGTCAAATAAGCATAAGGCTGGCCCATCAGTTCAAGTCATTGATTCTCCTGATATTGCTCATGTTGAGTCAACTATTGAGGTTACCATTTTTCATACATCCAATATTGCGGAACCTAAAAATCTATCAGTTCTAGACAAGGAATCTGAACCTGTTTCTCTGCATAATTCCTTTGATATTCTTAACACTGATGATGATGTTTCCTATGAGGAAGCTTTAGGGCCAGATCTAAACCCTCATGATTCTTCTGCAAGACAAATGACTGTTAATCAGAATGAATTAGTGAGTGGTCCATTAGAGCATGCTAGTGTGAGCACATACACAAGTCTTAAGGCACCTCTTTCTATTGAAACAAGGCCCTCAAACAATGTGCTTCTTAATCACACTCAGCTGGACAAGGAGGGTTCTGGGAGGCAGTCATTCCCTTGTCCACCTTCTCCCTCTAATCTACAGAGTAACTTAGCTGGGAGGCTCTCATTCCCCACTGTTACTTCTACGTTTACCTAAGGCTTTGGATCCAGTTAAGGTTGCTGCTTGGGCTTCCACCCTTGTGTTATCACCAGTTTGTTTACCTACGCCTGTTACTCTTGACAAAAACACCTCTCATCAGCCTGCTACATAGTCTATGTATGCAACCGCTCTTATGCCTCAACTTGTAACTACCATCTATGCTAGTTTGACAACTGGAAAACTCCCTTAAAGCCAAATTTTGGTTCCTCTTGCCATTATGTTGCAACCCTAAAGAGTGTGCAAATTCTTTCCAAATTTTGGGGGGATGGAGTATAAGAGTTGATGGAGGACACTCTCAGCCCTGACAAGAGAATTGTGGTGGAAGAGGACAATGTTGAAGCCCTCATATCTGACTTTGAGAAACATTATCCAAGTCTATCAGAGAGCAATAAGACAGAAAGAAAGAAGAAGAAGCATGTGAACAAAGTGAGGCCTGCTAGCTTTAACTCAGTCGGAATGAGGACCCGAGCCCAAAAGAAATTTTATCAGTTTAAACACATACAAGAAAAAGAGATAAAAAAGAAAAATAAACATAAAATGCAATTGAAACCTTCACTTTTTTGTGTTTTTCTCACTTGTAAAGAAAGTTGTCGAATAAGTGTTGAAAAGCCCTCCCAAACTGGTTAGGGCTCCAGCAAAAGAAAGAAAACAAAGTTTGCAAGGAAGAAGAGAATGGTAAAACACATATTCTCAAGTGAAAAATCTTCCAAGAAGAAATTGAAGAAGAGAAGGAAGAGAGAAAATCAGAAGAAGAAAAATGATAACCTAAACAAGTGATATGCCCACAAATGCACGTGTTTATTGTCATAATAAAAATATTGATCCACAAGGATTTGTGATTATCAAGGTTATTTTGTTTACCTAAGTGTTTAGCTAGATTTGTTTTGATTTTTTTAGAGTTTTGATGATTGGTTTGTTTTTGAAAATATGCAATTTAATAAAAATGTCTTGGAATTATTGGAGTTCATCGCAACAATGAACATTTCAAATCCCAACTTTTTCTAATATCATGGGAGATAAAATACTAAAGATGAGGTCACTCTAAAGTAATTTTTGGCCTCTTTCAAGATACAAAGGCGTGCCTTAACAATCTAACCCTCTATTCTAATGGTTGTTATGTTGTTAAGATCCATTGAGACCTATTCTATTACCCCATTACACCCAAGAAAAGAAAAGATTGGAATTATGGAAAGTTCATACTTGGACTACTTTCCATAATTCCAACACAAACTAAGATTTACTCGCTCATACTAATGATGAGCAAACTACTGATATAAGATGAAAGCAAGAAATAAAAGAAATAACTTTATCAAAATGCAAAGGAAATTACAAGAGTTTCTGCTATTGTTTACAATGGTAAAAGTGGTACAAAAACAAATGATGTAAGGCCTATTTATTGCCAAAGGCCTACTGATTTTGTGCGTCATCAGCAATTAAAAGTCATAAGAAATGCATTTACACAAGATCATCCAAATGCACTAAGTGTAACAACAAAACTTGAATGAAGTGAAGTTGTTACAACCGTATTGTGGGGCTACGGTTGGTCGTAACAACCTCTGTTTTATTCTCTTGATTCTTCATCTTCCTTGGTTGATTGATGATAGTTTTGTATCATTAAATCATATTTGTGAAGTGTTTCTCCTTTAATCTCCACTATGGTTGCATTGAAAAAGTCCTCCATCATCATAACTTCAATCTTGGTCAACAAGACTTCAATATTATATTTAGGACTTTTTCATCAAGACCTCAAAGGAGATATTCAATCAAAGGCGAAGCCCAAAATAAGAAAGTGAAACAACAAACCAAAAATATACTACCAATGAAGCAGAAGCAACCACACAAGGAGGATGCAACTCACTGCGACCACCATCAAGACCACAAAAAAATAAAAATAAACAAAGCCAGTCAATACCAATGCAAAAGACTATCGGCTCAAGCACAAGCAAGGTTCCAACATTGTTATACATATATAACTTTACGAACTAATAGAGGGAAATATTCGAAAAAGCCTACACTTGCCCGAGTGTCAATCACTCACATTAGACTCTTGGTATAGTATCTTTTGTGGCATGCATTATCCCTTTTTTAAATAGAACTGATGGGATTTTTTATTGTAGAATGGAAAATCTTATAGATGAAGCGTAACCGAGATACTATGAGAATGGTAATTGGAACACTACCAAGGGACACGATGGGTCCTAGAACGGACCACCTAGAGCTGGTGTGGTTCCCCTTTAAGATCATATTAAGCGCAGCATAAAATGCAATCAACATGGAGCAGATAGAGAAAAGAAGAAGCATAAGGCCAACCATCAACTTTATCGGCAAGACTTTGAGAAAATCTTTTGCAGTGTAACTTGATGTGTGAATCCCAATGAAAACTAAGAGTGATGAGGCAGAAGCAATGATAGATAATGCATCTGCTAAGAGAAAAATATTAAATATATTGTCATGCAAGAAGATAGGTGACCCAGTATCTTGATTGTTTCCACCCGGGATAGTGAAGACTGCAGCAAACATGATAGTAATGATGATGTAAACCACTCCTATATAAGATGTAGCTGTCTCTTTTGTCAATTTCTCTCCAGCTTTTAATAGCTCCTCATGGTTTTCCGTGAATAAGTCATAAGGCTTCTTACCATCTCCATTTTTGTTTTCCTTCATAGTCGGATGCACAATTTTCTCCACCGCCTGCATAAATTTCATGAAAATGTAGCATGATAGCTTGGCAAATGAGTACTGAATATGGTTAAAGCAAAAATCAGTGTAAAAGTATCATGTAACAGAATTAACATTCTATCGATGTTGCCACTCCAAAACCACATGATGGAATAAAAAAAACAGTACAAGATGTGCACAAATTATATATAACTGCTGCTACTACCTTTTTTTAATCATTATTTAATACCACTCTCTCCCATCTTAATTATAAGAGAAAATTGGGTCGACGAAATTAAAATTGATATATTTGGACTGAATTTTAAACCATACACATTAACTTTTGTTGAGCAAATTATCTCTTATAAGCAAGTTCGAAGGGAGTAGTGAATAACTGTTCAAAATTCCATCGGATATACAAAGTTGATTCTCCTTTCCACAGACAACTAGACTTTTTCTATGCACTAATTAAGGAAATGGGCTGCTTATTAACCATAAAGAGCATATATATTTTGAAGAAATTCACCTTTAGTGTAGATAACATCTTAAATCACCCCAAGAATTGATTTAATTGTTGATGTAAGCCTTAGAGGTCAATGATTTTTTTTTTTGATAGAAGGTCAATGATTCTATGTTTAAGCTTATAGATGTACGTGCCATGATTATTTATTTATAGTATAAGACATTTCTTTATTATCTTTCTTTAAAAGTAATAAAGTTTCTAAAATAGTCGGAGCATTCTTAGTAATAAGTTTTTAAAATCGATAAACTTGTTGGAAGAAGAAAAAAGTTTGCTAACAGTCAATTTATCATGAGTTTATAGCTCATTTTAGTGGCTTATAGCTTATTTTCCAAACACTATTTTAAATAACGTTGAATTTATTATAACTTATCATCTTTTCTTTCATATTTGCCTTTATTGTTTTATCTGGGGTTAAAATGTTTTTAGTCCTTACATTTTGCGCTCATTTGAAGAATAGTCCCTACATTTCATTAAATGTTTTTTAAATGCTCACATTTTATCTACGCTATCAAAATTAGTCCCTGTTGTTAATTCTCTAACGGAATGCTGATTTGGCAATTAGTTGGTCTCAATTATTTTAGGGTTAAATATGTTTTTGGTCCCTACATTTTACGTGACTTTGAAGAATATTCGTTATTATTTTAGGGATTTTAAAAACATTTATTGAAATGTAAGGACTATTTTTCAAAGTCACGCAATGTAGCGACCAAATACATATTTAACTTTAAAATAATTGAGACCCACTAACTGTCACATCAGCTTTTCGTTAGAGAATTAACAGCAGAGACTAATTTTGATAACGAAGATGAAATGTGAGGATTTTAAAAATATTTAATGAAATGTAGGGACATTTCTTCAAAGCGGCGCAAAATGTAAGGACTAAAAACATATTTAACCCTTTTATCTAAAATCTGTTATTACCTTTTCTAACTTATTATAATTTAAAATTAAATATATATTTAACGTTACGTTGCTTTTTATAAAGGTTTATTGTTACTTTTAAATAAATTGTTATGTTCTGTCAACAAAAATAAATTGATATGTTACAGGCAACAAAAATATACGTTATATTTTTTCAGAGCAAATACGTTACATTTATAACATTTATAATTTAATTTTTTTTGTCTATTTTCGTTGTTAGTTTATAACATAAAATTTTATTGTTAGTTTTATAATTTAAATGAATAGATAGAAACATTATTATTAAGTTTTTTTATATAGTATAAAATTTAAATTAATATAAATATATATTAAAATTTCTGCTGGAAAAAAATTAATTCATTAATAATAATATATAAAATACATTTTAAAATAAGTACTTTGATATCTAAATTTTAAGTATCTTAAAATTCCATAAAAAGAAATTATTATAAGTAATAATTGATATAAATTTTATCAAGAATTAGCAATGTCCTTGTATGTCATATTACATTTATCAGTTAGTTAAATTGTTAATTTTATCAAACACTTCAATTAGTTTATCAACTACCAGTTATCTGATATAAGCTATCAATCATCAGTCATCGACTATAAACTATCAACTATCTTATCAACTATCTGTTATTTCTACCAAACAAAGGTCTTGTATGTCTAATGGAACATTAAATGCGACTTAATCATGAGATCACATTAAACATAAGGGTAATATTCTTAAAGTAGCTTTACTATGAAGTTAGATAACTCTAATGTATAAAGACTGTTATGTAAGTGTTATGTAAGTAGATTGATGACCACATCTAACATATCATTGATATAAATATTCGGTCATTGCATATATATAAATTTTTTGAGTAATATTTATATTGGATTGATCTACCATGCAAGTACTACATAAAGTGTTATGTAAGTGTCATAACTTATTCTCATAGCGATAACGATGTATTGATTATTAAGTGTCAAATCTACTTAATTTCACATATATATTTAGAGCACTTATTAACATGTTTTGCAATTAATCCAATAAAAATTCCGCAATTTATTGTCAATATTAGTTAGTTTGGTTTCAAGTATGTTACATTTATAGGTATTAAAGCTCAAGAGATGATCGGAACATCAAATATCAAAGAAGTGAAGCATTTAAGAATTCTCTTAGAGAGCCCTCAAATAGTGAGGAGCGAACAAGTCGGAAAGTTTTAAGCATACTTCACAAACAATCATTCCTTCTTTTTCCTAAATTCATTTTGATACATACCTCAGATTTAGAATATGAACCTCTTCTCAAAGTTGATAATCAGTCAAAATTTCAAAAGTTTCACAGTTCAAACCCCCCATTTGAACCCTTTTCTCCACTTATATAAGTGAGACATAATGGACCAATATATTTGTACCTTTCTCCACATACAAAGGGGTTTCAGTACCCAACAAACCACTTGTCATAACTTTATGGAGGAAATCGTAAAACCGACAATATCATGACAAGTTTCAAACTTCCCATTTGCAAACGCTTTAGTCATTAATACAAAAGTTAACCAACTCCAACAACTTAGCATCCAAAACATCTTGTATTCAATGAAACCACACATCAATGTGTTTAGACCTATTATGAAAAGTTGGATTCTTATCAAGTTGAATAGAACTTTGACTATCAACAAATAATACGAATTTGTTATGATACACACTTTTGCAATCTAGAATGCCAAGCCACAACTCCCTTACTATAGAAATTTCCATCTGGAATCTCTGCAATACTCTTTTGATATAGCGTTCTTGTGACATCCAAAGTTTCTTCTCCTTTTTATCACAGGTAATTCTTATGCCAATAATATATTTAGTAATTTGGTTTTGAGAGACGATAATGGTTGCTTTTACATATTTGATTGTAATAACTCAAGAGGATGAGTTATCAAGATCATTGAGCAAAGAAATGAAGAAATCAGAGCTAAGTCAGCTCAGTAAGCGAGTTGCATGATGGCTTATCGAAGTAATTAATTGATATTTGACTTAAAACAACGAAAACTTCTCTAAGAAAAGTTACGATTTCGCTTAGCAAATTATGACATTTCAGTGACTTTTAAAGAACAGCTGAAAATTACTTCAAGGTGAAGAAATGGTAACTCCCTAAATGAACTATAATTTCTCTTACAATATGTTTGGATAGGGGAATATTTTGAGGGAATGTAATGTTATGAAGGAATTCAACCTCCGCATCACCGGCACCTCTCTTCGTTTTCAGCTGTCCTCCGTTCTAGCTCTCCCTTTTCCGATTCCTGATCCGGTTTCGATGGTAGGTGCTTCTGCTCCGTCAGATCTCGCCGGCCTTTGTTCTGTCGTTGGTTAGTTGAAGTTGTTCGAGTTCAAGATTTGCTGTGCTGGGAAGAGGCGTCGTCGCCGGCTGTTGGGTTTGGTTTTTGTGGTGGTTCGCGGTGGTGATGTGGTGTTTTTTTCGTGGTTGTTAATGGGTGACTCGTGGTGGTGTTGGTGGCGTTTTGTGGTGGTGCCTCCACCTCAACAGAGGTTTAGGGTGTTAAAGGAAGGTGGCACCGCCTCTGGTCACGGCACGGTTAGGTTGTGCCGCCGCGTTGGTTTCTGTACAGTGGTGGTTTTTTCATCCCTTTCGCATTTTGTTTTTCCGGTTCCATGTCCTTCGTCTGTTTTCCGGTTCCGTTTCCACCTCCAATCTGCTATCTGTTCTCGGTGGTTTCGGTTGTGCTTTGGTTGTGTTTATGAAGGTGTTGTGTGGTGGTGGTGGTGAGTCGGATGTGGTGGTGGTGGTGATGGTGAGGCAGTGGCGGTAGGCTGTTTTTCACTGTTATTTCCGGTGACGGTAGGTGTGTCGGATGTTGGTGGGTGGTTCAGTGGGTGTGTAGGTGGTGACGTGGATGCTGATTGATCTTTAGAATAGTGGCTCAACATTGGTGTTGAGGACAAGATGTTTCATTTAGAGGGGTTTTTTTGGGAGGAGTAGTGGCGATGTTGGGTATGAATACCGTTTTTCGGTGGTTGTTTCATGAAGGAATCTATTTTAGGTGGTGATGTTAGGAGGTTTTTATTTTGGTTTTGATTTGTGGTTATGGTGTGTACCGTCTATATGCGGCACCATTTGTATCGTGTTTCGTCCATACCTTGCATCTTGCGGGGATGGCGTTTAATAATATTTGCCGATTAAAAAAAAATACTATGAGGTGAATTCCATTGTTTGGATAATAATTTGAAGAATTTTCAAAATGATGGAATTTATGAAGTATTTTGTTCAAGTTAAATTTAGAGAATTTCAAATGACACCTAAAAGGTAGGAATTTCAAAATTCTTCATTGTAATAATCTTTCAAATTTTGCATTTGGGTCCTCAAAATTTTCAATTTGACCCCAATAAATTTCCAAAAAATTATAAATTGACCCCTTAAATTTTTCATAAATTATAATTTGACCCCTAAAAATTTTAAAATTTACAAATTGACCCCTAATTTCAATTTTTAAAATTTGGCTCAAAAAAATTAAAATTTATAAAAGTTCCCCAAAAATAATTATTAAAAGAGTAATTAAAGGTTCAGATTTTCATTGCAGAGCATCTAGTGAAATTTTCACTGTAGAGGATCCAAGTCCAGAAGAACATCGTAATCACAAAAGAGTAAAGAACCTCTTGATGAGAACCAAATGGTTCAACCAATCATTTGAATTGGAAAACAATCATTAGTAGATCTAAAAGTGGTGCAGTTTTGCAATCCATTAAAATAAAAAATTTATTTTACATTATTTTTTAAGATATTTTAAAAAATCTAAATTTTACCTTAACATTATTCTTGTGCATGACACAAGTTATTAATATACTAGAATTCAACCATACAAACTTTATTCAAAAATATTAAATTAATCTATGACTTTGTTTAACATGCACAAGTAAAATAGTCTCGTACCATGCACAAGTGACTTTTTTAGCATCCCACTTTATGCTTAGCCAAAAAAATAAATCCCAAGACACAATTTGCCATTTGGTGAAAATGTGTTATGTGAATTATTTTGTTTGTTTTTTAATTAAAAGCTTTCAAGTTTGTGGGTGCGTGAGGGTCGGTTGTTGTGCATTTCACATGCAAATGGTTCTTAATGTACACTTAGATAAGATAGAAGTGGGACCCAGTACGAAAATCACCGGTGGCAACTGCCACGTGTTGGTAAAAAGTTCACTTTTCCATCATGGAAAATAACTTCCTTTTCCCAGGATAAATGCCACATTTATTTATTGGTAAAGTTTATTGATCAACAATGATGAAAACTAATTTATGCATGATGTAAAATTTGTCTCACTTAGGCATTATAGAATTGCCCGTCAATTATAACCTAAAAAATTGGTGTATTTTTTTTAAACGGAATAACTACGTTAATATATTGTAATTATTACTATTTGGGATATCTTTGAATAAATATATGTTGAGATGAGATCACTGACCTTGAACCATTGAATTTCTCTTTGCATTTGTAGAGCAGCACCATATCTGCTATTACGATCAGATGAAGGACCTAAATGTGTTGCCAGATGCAATATATTATTCCCAAACGTGTCTATGCTGAATGTCTCCTTCCGTGCCTCAAGACCAAGCATGAGTTTGAAACACGTTTAGTTTACGATACATAATTGCATAAGAAAATATGCCTCTATTGAAGGTATCCACAGCTGAAAGCAAATCAGGATTAGCATCCCTCATGGAATTTATGAACTCGATTATTCCATTCTGGGCTGCATACAGTATGGCTTCATACGCCGACACCTGTCTGAGCTGTAAATTATTAAATTTTCCAATGCTTTGGCATAAGTATGCTAATATTGCCAGAACTTCATAATGGGCGTATTTTGTACGATATATTCTCCTTGTTCCTAAAAAAAAGGGACTTATAAGTGCTTTAGTCGTTGCAGAAAAAACAAATTGAAATAAGCGGAAGGAACACTAACACACGCATTACAAAATGTTTTTCATGTTACGTTAAATGTTTTTTTTCATCTCCTTAAATGTTTTTCTGAACACTAACACAACAGGTCATCTTACGTTATTCTTAGTATGTTTTTCAGTTTATTTTAGTAGGAAATAGCAACAAAACGAAGGAGTATTAGAACAATTGCTTATGATTTCGGGACTTTTGTAATGTTTTTTATATTGTAGTCTGAAATTCTAGTTTTCTGCAACGATAGCGCAAGGAACATAAGCAATCATTAAATGTTTAATACAAACATCTAAACGTCTAATACTCCTCCATTACAAAATAGGTTGATGTTTAACGAAGCAATCATTCTAATACTTCTCCATTACAAAATAGGTTGATGTTTAACAAAGCTCCACCAAACCCTAGGAGAGAATAAACTCATCTCTTTCGGGATCATTGTATAGAATTGGGTAGGAGGATTGTACTTTGTTTTCATTTATACGTGTGTTTTTGGGAGCATCTATGATGTCGTCTTAAAAAATACGGATTTAAATTTGTTACTTTTGAGAAAAACACTTAATATCACTTAAAAACATTTTTTTTTTAAATAAAATAAAACTTTTTTTGAAGGAAAACTAAGAATGAATTAACATAGCACTAACTACCTTTGTTTTTTCTTTTGGAAACTTTCCTATTTGATTAAATAACATTTCACGGTTCTCGTGAGCTTAGCTCAGTTGGTAGGGACAATGCATAATATATGTAAGGTCCGGGGTTCAAACCCCGACCACCACAAAGAAAAAAAGATTTTAGGAATTTTTTTTTTTTCAAAAAAACTTTTAGCGATTGCTTATGTTCCTTGCGCTATCATTACAATAGGTCAGGAACATTTTGTAATGAAGGAGTATTATAACGTTAGTGTTTTTATTTGAACACTAACATAACAGGTCATCTTACGTTATTCTTAGCATGTTTTTCAGTTTATTTTAGTAGGAAATGGCAAAAAAATGGAGGAGTATTAGAATGATTGCTTATGATTTCGAGACTTTTGTAATGTTTTCTATATTTGAGTCTGTAATTCTAGTTTTCCCAAAACATAGCAATTTGAGGGGGGGGTTTTGAAATAATTCACGAAGAAATCATGCAAATCGGAAAATCAAGAACATCTGAAGAATTGTGAAGATTCAAGAAGCAAAGATGAAGATTCAAGAGGCCTCAGAAGACATACAAATGGGAGGAATTCTGTTCCCAAGTCCTGAGGTACGTTATTTGAAGACGAAGACTTAAAACGACAGAAAATCAGAGAATTTGGGCCTAGGAAAGACAAGGCATGCGCCTAGAACGTAGGAAATGTGCCTAGCACATTCCAAATGTGCCTAGCACATGAAATAGGCGCCTAGCACATGGTGTAGGCAACCATGCGCCTAGGGTATGGCTTTTGCCATACACTCATGCGCTAGGTTCACTGCTAATGTGCCTCGAGCGCTTGAAAACTCGGGGCACATTTGTCTTTTCCTGTTAGGGTTTTTGGGTAAAGCCCGCACTTTTAGCCCAAACTCAGGTAGAAACTCTCACTATAAATACCAGCCTTCCTCATTCAAAATTTCTTGTTCAAAAATGGAGCAGTTCAAGAGGAAGGCAACTTTGGAGCTTCGGGAGAGTTTCTATCTTCTTCTTGATTTTCGGTATGTTTTTATCTTTAGTAATTTGTTTTTAGTTATCATGTGTAACTAAATCTTTTTAGGTTAGCGTTCTAAGATGAACCTCTGTATATTTTTGTTGGATATTTATTTAATTTAATTTGTCATTTATTTATTTTATTTATGCTTTTGTCCACAATAGAGTTTTATTATATTATAGTCTTTATTTCTGTGAGGTACAACCCTAAATTATGTACTTAGGTTGTGACAAGTCCTAATATTGTTTTCACTAACTGGATGCTTATATCTTGATATTTATATCCTTTTACCGTTAACTATTTGTCTAGGAAGTAAGTAGTTATTAATTAGCCAAAGATACCATAGGAATTGTTGACCCTAGATGTAGGTACACCAGTGGCTAGAACCCATTGGGTCGTGTGGTGCATTTCCGAAGCTAGGAATTAACTGAGTAGTAATTAGGGAAACAAGCACCTAGTTGTCCGAATTACAGCTATAATTTAGTAAAACCATTCTCTTGAAAACCTTAGTAAGGTAGACGTAGATTAGGGCTGCCTGTTTGTAGAACTACACTAAGCAAGCTTAGAGAGAGTGTGCTATGAGTGTCCTAAGATTCATATATGGGCAGACCTAAGGGAACCTTGGACCGGACCCACAATAATAATCCTTACGACGGTGGCGGAATCCTATAGGATTGATAAACCTACACCGTGAAGGTGAGAAAAACACAAGAAGGGGGGTTGAATTGTGTTTTCTTTTTCTTCGTTTTCTCCCACTTAAGTCATTGATCAGAAGTAGATAGAGTTCAGCTTCTGAAGTGATGATCAGAATCTAAATGCAACGGATAAAACAGAGAGAGAGAGAGAGAGAGAGAGAGAGAGAGAAGAAAGACACAAAGCAATTATACAAGTTCCTTCCACAAACCGGAAATAGTCCTATCCCCCCTTGCACTTCCAAGGAGAGTTCACTAAGAATGTAATATCTGATTACAACTGCTCAATGCTACAACTAGCAAGAGACTTCAAATTACTCAAGCACAATTGCAAGAGATTTCCTATGCTCCTGAACACAGTCAAGAGACTTCCAATGCTCAAGCACAACTGC
>Ga0315914_1006787_pt1 | contig 16096 bp, 3 predicted proteins | sample MpolenodulesMG_FD_203920 | JGI IMG/M metagenome (GOLD analysis project Ga0315914, IMG submission 203920) | Medicago polymorpha root nodule microbial communities from Los Angeles, California, United States - elongated nodules | ecosystem: Host-associated > Plants > Roots > Nodule | place: USA... | reverse complement strand
AGAGAGAGAGAGAGAGAGAGAGAGAGAGAGGAATAACACATGAGAGTTATCCCGGTTCACCAAACCTGGCTACTTCCAGTCTCCACACTTCGTGTGAGATTATCCACTATAGTATTCAACTAGTAGAAACTTCTAACTAGCACTATAAGGTCTTGATCACACCAGATCAGTCCGGAACACATGTATTATCAACCTCAACATGCTTCTACAATTCTTGATCACACAAGAAAGGTTGGAACTTTCCTATCTCAAACTATTAAGCCCAATAGACTTGAGATCTAGTTTACATTTTGTAGGATGATGTTTGGATCTTTATGTCTCAAACAAAATATCTTTTTACAAACACAAACTCAAAAAGTTGTTCTCAAATAAAGGAGATAAAGATGATAAATATAGTGAAAGATTATGGAGTTTGCTTTGCGATTGTCGAAAAAGATTATGAAGAGATTGATTCCTTTAGTTTTGAGAGAAAGAGATATCAAAGCTTTTGTAAATCAAAACTCTTGCTTTACTCCTTCAAATACCTCTTGTATTTATAGAGCAGCAAAACCTTGGAGAACAAGCCAATAAAGAGCTGTAAAAGCCTCCAATTCAAATTCAAATTTGTGTTCTAAAGAAGCTTGGAGATAAAGCATACATAAAATGTTCTCGTCACTGCCCAGAACGTTCTCTTAGTTCCAGCCTTAACTTTGGCCCAAAGCAACACGTTTTGCAAGAGGTCATTAGTTGTACTCTTGATGTAGAAACTTTTTGGTCACGTGTTGATGTCATCTTGATGTCATATAATGATGTCATATGCTTTTATCACAAAGAACAACTTTTGAGATCTTTCTTTGGTGGTTTTGCTTACCCAGAATGTTCTCTCTATACAAGACAAACTTGAGCAAAGAAGGAACACGTTTTGCACGTTGTTATGAGCTGTAATATTGTAGTAGAATCTTGTTGGTCACTTGTTGATGTCACCTTGATGTCATACAATGATGTCACTCAAGGATAAGGATGTCACTTGCTTTATTTTCAAGGAACACTTGCGATCAATTCTTTGAAGATTTTCTCACTTTATTCCTTAATGGATCGAAAAATGCATAAGGCTTATGCTGATTTTATTCCATAAAAAATTCTAAGGCTCATGTGCAAATACACTCTAGATTTGCCTTGATTTCTTGCCTTTTAATGCCTTTAAGGATCTTAATTCTTATGATCATTGATCCTTCTTTTGGTGAGATAAAAAGAATAACAATTTTTCTTGATCTTTGATTCTGCACATTCTTGACATTTATCAAAAGATCATATTTGTCATTTGCTTTGATGAAGATGCTTTGTTATCTTTACGAGGTCATAATGTTCTCGAGAACATTCTCACTGAAACATTCTCACAAAATACATTAGTAGATAACAAGATAATAAATGTAAATATGTGTTAAAAAAAACATAAAGTGAGGATGTTCTCTTCACTTTGTATGACCAGAATGTTCTTTGTAAGAACATGAGAAACCTTTCTCAAAGTAAAAATTCTTTTGATTGATTTCTATTATCCCGAATCATATCTTGAAAAATGATGGAAGATTCTTTGATCATCCTATGTCTATTATGATAGAATCTTCATGCATATGATCATGAATTTTCTTCCTTTATAGTTCTCCAATTAATGAATAATTCATTCATCAGTTGGTTTCTCTTCAAAGTTGATTCTAATTATTTCGATGAAGTAATGAGAATAATTTCGAGTGTAATAATCATCTTCATCATGATAACCTTCTTTTCATCAAAGTTGATAATGTTCTCTTCTATATAAGAAGACAATATCTTCTTGGTCAATCAACCTTGAATTGTTTGATGATGTAATTCTTCTCATAATTCCTCTCAGTGTTTCCACAAAATGTTTCTTGTTCATTGAGTGTCTTTCAAATATTAACCCTTTATTCCTCGAATCTTTTAAGACTTTGTTGAAAACCATGTGGTGACTAGGATGAGTCAATTGATCATAAAATACATCTTCTTGTTGAATCTTCAATCAACACTCATTTGATTCAAACTATTTTTTCTATATCTTCTTTGAGCTTGTGATGCTACTGTTTTGGTATTCTTTCATTGAATATATATATATGCACTTGTAAGAGACTTATTTCTTGTCTACTTCTCTGAAAAGACTTAAGTGCAAACATCAGTAGATCACCATTCATAAAACTTAGCGTTTATTCCATAAGGTTTGTTATCATTAAAACATTCATCAAAAAGATTTTTGGTTCAACAAATATTCCTATCTTCGCCGCACTTACTCAACCTTCATTAAGGTTAGGCTCTGTTTGGTAAAAATAGCGGATGGCTGATAAGCTAATTGATAGCTGATAGTTGATGGCTGATAGCTTATAGCTGATGACTGATAGCTGATAAGCTAATTAAAGTGTTTGGTAATATTAACAATTCAATTAGCTGATAAATGTAAAATGACATAACATGACATTCTTAATTCATAATAAACTTTAAATAACCCACTTGGATTGGCCTAGTTGTATTGACTTGGAATCTGTGAGTGTGCTCCTCCTTGAGGTCTCAGGTTCGATTCTCTCTAATGTCAATTTAGGTGGACTAATTTAACTTCTTAATAAAAAATTAATATTTTAAATATTTGATAATTAAAATTTTAATTTAAGATATATTTTATATATTATTAAATTTTTTTTGTTAAATTTTTATTTTTAGTTTATTTTATTTCATCCCTAAAAAAAGTTCGTTTCATTTCAATTTTGATACTTATAAAAAATAAAAATAAATTATGCAGTTTATTTTAAAAACAAAAACAAGTTGTTCTTTTATATTTTTCATAAGTCATACTAACGTAAGCAACTAGATTAGTACCATCCCTTAAAAAAAACTAGATTTATATAAAAAGGGTTTGTCTATGTGTGCAATATTGCACATGTTAAAGTAACTAAAAATAGCAACTATTTATTGAAAAACAACAATTATTTATTAAAAAATTATATATTTAATAGAAAATACACAAGTTCCAATACAAACATACTACTTTAAACTTCTTAATATGTGCAAATTTGCACATGATAGAAAAACCCTATAAAAAAACGGAAGCAAACTCGATAGTGGATACATTCAATTCATATAAAATTCAGTTATAAAGAAAATAAATGCTAATAAAAATAATAAGGGTAAGTGACACAGGTGCGACGAAAACATAACGGAAGGTGTACGTGTAGTAATAAATAAATGGGTTAATTAAGTAAATGGTCCCTATAAATATTTAAAATTTTGCTTCTAATCCCTACAAAATAAAATCACATTTTTTATCTCTATAAAATTTTCCACCAACATTTTTAGTCCTTATAAAATTTTTCCATCAGCATTTTTAGTCCCTGTAAAAAATTTCCATCAACATTTTTGGTCTCTGAAATGCTTAAGGAAAATGTCACAAAGACTAAAAAGTGTGATTTTATTTTGTAGAGACTAAAAACAAAACTGTGAATATTTATAGGGATTAAAAACAAAACTGTGAATATTTATAGGGACTAAAAACTTAATTAACCCTAAATAAATTATAAAGGGTAAACATGAGTTTTAATTAAAATAATAAGGGTAAAAATGAAATAAAATATGATAAGCTATAAGCTTAAATGTTACTTGCAATAATGTCTGAAAAATAGTTTATAACCTCGTGGTGAAAAAAATTACCAAACAGAGTTTTTTTGGTAAAACGAGCTTATAAACTATTCGCTATAAGATTTTTTTTTGTCTTACCAAACAGACCCTAAATGAAGATTTTGATAACATATTTATTTTTGTTAGTGGTCGGGGTTTGAAAACCGGACCTTGCATATTTTATGCATCGTCCCAAACAATTGAGCTAAGCTCACAAGAAAAAATTTAAGTAACATATCAACAAATTATTATTATTTCTAAACAATATCAATAAAAAAAATTGATCCTTCCACTACAGTAGCTAAGACAAAAAACAAAACTCTCGCCGTCTGTGGGAATCGAACCCACGACCACGTGGTTAAAAGCCACGCGCTCTACCAGCTGAGCTAAGACGGCTACTTGCTATCAAATTCATCATATAAATATATAATTATCACATTCATAGACTTGATCGATTCTTCGCTTTTGTTCAAAAACCTCACTGAATTTGCAGAACCAAGATCACTTCACGCTTCCATGGCGGAAATCTCAGATTCACCACCACCGGAGCCAAACCCCACCGACGAAAACCCTGAAACTCCGATAACCGATTCCACTTCACAATTCGATTCCAAAACCATGCGAAAAACCAAACCCGGCGTCAAACGTCTCTTCATCACTCTCACAGTTCTTATCTCTTTCGTATTAGGTTTTCCTCTTCTCTGGAAATCCATTGAAATCTACCGTGCACCTCTTCCTTTCGACCGCATTGAATCATTCTCCTCCAAAATCGAATCCAGTCCCTTACTCTTTCCGTGTAAATTTCGTGTTATCTTCATCGGTTTCAGTTTTAGGGTTTCGAATAATGAACTAAGGGATGCAATTCGGAGGAAAATGATTGAATTTAACCGCGGTGATCAATGTGGTTGCAATGGGGATTACTCTGTCTCTGTCGTTGAAAGGTACGGGTTCATACACGAAACAATTATTGATTAATTAAATTAAATTATTTATAATAATTATAATTTTCTAATTAATTAGTGACAAACAATTGACTATTGATAGGTCTGATGAAGTCAGTGCTGTTGATTTTGGCGGGAAATTGAAGCGAAACGATGAAGAGGCGGATGAATTGGTAAAGAATAATATAGTGAATGTGTATGGAGAAGAGAAGGTGTATAGTGTTGTGGTGGTGAATGGGGAGGAAGAGGTGAAGGCTGTGGTTGGGAAGTACAGGCATGGGTGGATTGTTGGGAAGGTTTCAGAGGAGGAAGCAGTTTTGCGTGTGGCGGAGATTTTTGGTAAGGTGTTTGTGAATGGTGGGAGTGAAGATGGTTCGATTCGGAGTGAGTTTATGCCGGTTGGTTCTGATGGGAGAATTGTTCTTTCTTTTAGTTTGCTTAATGCTGACCCAAGGGATTGGGTTTATGATTGGTATGAATGGATTCTGAAATTTGGTTTTGTTGAATAGTTTGTTTTGTTTCTATTTTTGGGTTGTAAAAGATTCTGTTTGTGAAATTTATGTACTTTGTAATTTAAATATTAGGGTAGACAGAGAGTGCACATGTTTTTGAACTAGTGCTAGAGTTTGCCAAATTTATAGTTGGGTGATAGTAGAGATTAGTCTCATGTACACTCAAGCCTTGTTTGGACAAAGAACTTGATTAAGCGCTTATCATGTTAGTCTTTATAAATAGGCTATTTCTGTAGTAAAAGATAAAATAAAGCACACTGTTTTCATAAGTTATTTTGGATACCTTATGGAAATAAGGTATCCCAAGCATCCATATAGACAGTCTCATAGGTGCTTATGTCAGTAGATAAGCACAATTAAGCGAATCCTAACAGGCTCTTAATAATAATATGTTTTTTAAACCCTGCTGCCCATGCTTCTGTGTGATGTCTGGTTGTTAGCTTAGTTATCTTTATGAAATTTGTAAATTTGAAGTCTGTGTGATGGATGATGATCTTATTGTAGGGATTTTGGTGAAATAGACAAGACTTTGTTGAAACCTGTTATTGAGGCTTTGCAACCTATAGCCGATGTCACTGTTGAAAGCCAGGTGAAGTCTCCTAATTGTAGAAGTTGCAAGACTTATTGAATGCTTTGGATTCAAGTGATTTCATTGCTCTTCTTCGATTGGCAGGTTTTGTACCACACACCAAAGTCTTCGTTTTCTTCCTGGGATAACGAGCATGGTAGCCACATATTCAGTACTCAAGATCTTCCTTTCTTTGTATGTTCTATTGTTTTATCATTTTATAATTTATAATTACAGTTATTTTGAATAGAATTGCCATGTATCTTATCTTGTGATGTTGCAAACTTTTATCAATTGGATAGTTGGTGCAAGTTTCCACCCAGATTACCTGACATATTAGCAGGATTTCTAGATTAGAAATGATGTTTTTATTGTTTAGAAGTTTCTTTATCCTGAGTTATGTATGTGTCTCTGTTTCATTGGTCCAATTTATGCGAGTCCTTTTTTGTTGTATATGTGAAATCTGCTTCACTGTCCTTTTCTTTCCTTGTCATATTTCATTTGACGTCTCTTGTAATGGAGACAGGGAGATACTATTATTAATATTTATTGACTTGAATGTTTATATCTTAAACAGGTGAATTCTAATGAGTGGCACTTAGATACTTCAGTTGCAGCTGGTGGGAGGTCAAAAGTATTGCAACTTGTGGTGTATATTACTTCAGCTCTCCTAAATTAATTTACCTGTTGACATCTTAAAGCTTAGATTCAGTTTATATTTTTTAGCATCGGCTTTATGACGTACAACTTGTGCAGTTCTAACAATCTGTGTGATCTCTGGATAAAGTTGGTATATAAACTGCAGCACCACTGGTCCTGTGCATGTCATGGCATGACTCACCAAATGCACCTCATAGGTTCCATGTCCTTTTGTAGAATCACATCATTTTGTATAATCATGTCCTACATCACCATTTGTGTCTGGTGCTTGCCCTAGGCTAACTAATTTGGGTCCATCTAAATTTCTGATTATGCTGGCATGCACCAAGTAACCATACTGATGTTAGACCTGTTCCTATAGTAGGGACATGGAGCTTATGAGGTGCACTGAGAATGTCATACTTTAAAGAAGTGGTGCTGCAGATTATATACTTATGATATCCAGAGATCATGCCGATTATGATCACAGCACCACTTATAGTTTGTGTCTGTCTGCTGCCACAATCCCCATATTGGGAAGACGACTGCTTAAAGACTAGTTTTAGGAGTCTGTTTTGTTTGTGAGATAAGATAACATTAGTAGCAGGAGTTTTTTCTAGAATAAATTTTGCTCTTGGGATGCATAAACTCAGCTGCTAAGTGTTTTTCTTCTCTTGTCTGACTATGTAATATAACAGATGATGCATGGTTTCTATGTATGTTATTTCACTTATCTTACGTATCTGTGATTCTCACGAAGTGCTGGATTTCAACCTTTTAATTATGTTATACTTATGTCAGATATATTCCATCTGCGAAGGAATGTCCTCTCCAACTAGAGCTTGCGAATGGAGAGATCTCTAAGACTAATGGCTTTATATCTCCAGTTATTTCTCTGACCTTCAAAACTTCCGTGCTTATTTTTATATTTTTTGGTTATAGAATTGCCTAAGCAGTTAACTTACGAAGAGCCTATTCTATACTATTGTAGATGTGGGGAGGTGTTGTGGTATGGAACCCCCAAAGTTGTATAAAGGATTTGGAAAGTATGGATCCAGTCAGACATATGATTTCTCCTCAGGTTTTACCTTTTCTCATTAATTGGCACTGTTTATTAGTATGCTTACTGTGACAATAGTTGCTTCTCGTTGTTGAATCAGTACTTTGGATTATTTTTTGTTCCATGTATGATACACTTAGGACATAAGATTTACTTTAAATAAATAATGGATAGACTTTTGTTTGGAGGCATTTCATTTCAGTTGCTTGTAAAAGCTATTTTAATTTAGTTTAAATAAATATTTCCATGCCATTTATTTCTACAGTTATACATACTGTCCTCTATTGTTGATGTCATTAATTCTCTTGCTGAGCACTGTAGCATGCATATACTGAAACAGGATCTCCAGAAGCTTTTTGAAGTTCTCATGGGGCAGTTACGGCAACTTCTTGGTCTGAAGTCAGATGACCTTTATGTTGGTGAGTCCGGCACATCCATTCTCCTAGGGAGCGAAAGAGGTTTCACAGAATGGTAAGAATAATAGTCCTATAAATTTGAAATCACGATGCTGGTGTCATATGTTTACACAATAATGGGAATGCTAAATTACCATTATTTTTATACTCACATATCACAGATTCCATTGCTAAATATATATCTTTAAGGGGAGAATTAATTTTGAATCAAATGCTTTTGCAAGTGTTAGTATATTTTTTATATTCCACATGGAATGAGTCCTAAATAATAATAGAAAGGGATTAAGACCCACTTTGGAAACACATGGGGAAGAGTCATGGAATACAAAGCTTGATTGGGATGCTACTACTACCTTAGGTTGTCAATAGTGCCATGTAGCGCTAGGACAGGATAACAGGATCACTCCGATGTGTTACGGAATAATAGCTGGTCGCCACTGTGAAGCTAGGTGTGGCGCTGGTTGAACATTATCTGACCGGAATACGAGACCCGCACGTCTGTTTTACAGTTTCAGGGTTTTAGAACAACTATTATTTTTTAAACAGACACAGGTTGAGACACCGTTGGGTCACGTGGCCTATTTTTCAATTAACTCGGTTTTAAGCCTTTTTATCCCAACTTTCTTTAAAAAACAGATACAATAACATTTGATGTAGGAAATTTTAAAGACGGAATTCAATTTTTTTTCCTTCTAAATTCGAACACAGATGACTTCCCCGCCTCAAGGGAAAGTGGGAAGCTACCCATCAATAACCACAAATCTTTCTTACAATTCTTATGTATAAGATATAAATATAACAAAATTCTGATACAGTTATAATTCAAGTCTTGGAGGCTTCAACTTGTTTGTTTCCTTGATTTTTGTTGGTACTTACATGTATACTTTGTTGTAGACTTGTGATTTTTTTATCGCTAATTATGAATATTTCATGAACTTTGAATTATTTGGTTAGTTTTAACAAAAAATTTGTTTATAGTATTAATTAAAATATTCAAATAGCGGCCATCCCTCTCCACATTATTTTGTTATCCCAGTTCTGGGGTGAACTGAGCTGCTATCTGGGATAGACAACATAGTTATTACTACTAAGTTGGAAGCAATTTAGAGTGGCTTTTTTTTAGCAGTAGATTTTATTTTGTGTAATACCTTCTACATTTTCTGCTGTTTTGTGTGCAATATATATATCACCATAGTGTCAAACTTAATAAATGACACCTCCGTAATTTTTGTACCACATAACCGTATTACAAAATCCACCGTTGGATTTAAAGCTATTATCACATAGACCATGTCTACAAAATTGACATTAATCGAATATCATTTGATAAGCCAATGAGTTACATCAAAATTAACGTTTTATGAACTTTTATCAAACACGTTAATTTTTATGTATGTCGTTAACATGTCGTATTGTATCCGATTAATGTCAAATTTTGTTGACATGATCTATGTGATAATAGTTTTCAATCCAACGGTGAATTTTGTAATACAACTATGCGGTAAAGAATTATCGTAGGTGTCATAATTTTTTTTTTCTCAGCAAAGGTGTCATATTCTTTAATTTGACACCATGGTGTCAATTGATCCTAATTGAAAATTGTTTCGTTTGATCCCAACAACATTTAAATTTTTTTTTTTCCTATATTAGTTATAACAATAGAATGCGTTATCGTTGAAAATTATAAAGAATTGGAAAATGACTTCCCTTATTGATAACTTCATGAATTTCACGTCTTTAATTAGTTGTATAATTTTACTTGAAATATATTTCTTTGACTGTTGCACCAAAATGAAACAATAGTTTTTTGAAATATATATATTTTTATGCCAAATGTATAAAAACTGTCGATAATATTTTCATATTTATTTTTCCATGAAACAAATAATCATTTAGACCACGGTGGGTTGAATCCATTGAAGTTACCGTTGTGGGATGATTATTCATTTTGTCTTGCTGAAGAAGAATATCACTTCAAATATAATTCTTGTGGGCTGATTGTGTGTAGGGAATTGGATGTCTTGTCAAGGAAGCATTTTTGCTTTAATCTCCTTTCATGTGCCACAACGCTTGGATCTCTTTCTAGATTGGTATGCATATCGACTGGGTCGTTTAAGGTGATTCTGTTTTAACTGTTTATTTTTGGGGAAAAGTTTGTTTGACTCCTATTTCTTGCAGGTACAATCATTACCAAGGATGATTATAATGGATGAAATTGGAAAACAGGTGATTTTTTTTCAACTAGATATTTCTTGTCATTAAACTTATTGTTAAGAATTTTAGTTTAGAGTTTGTTAGGAATTAGTTAGTTGCATATGGTTAGTGATCAATCATTCAACAATATCTATTTTTCTATATCTTTTCCACCCCTATGAGATTTTCTCTCAATCCTCAAGCTCTCAAGCTTCCCTTTCCAACACTTATATCGGATGCTACTAATAACATTGAATATGGTGTCCATCATAATCCATTTTTTTAGAGATAGATGTTTCCCTCCTGCTTTTAGGTATGATTTTAATTCAAGTTTATGATATTCATTTTCAAATTTGGGTCATAAACACTAACTTGTATTTTCAGTTGTATGAATGAATATAACAATTCCGTTTGGTGTGTACAATTACATCTTCCTGATTAATTGATATAAAATTTCTCTCTCCTCATATTTAGTTAATAAACGATAACTCTGAAATCTCTTCTCTTTTCCTCAATATTTTGTTGCCTTCGAGCAGGTGAAGTTTTCTCTTGAGGCTGCTAAATCTGCTCAAAATAATGCAACTATTGGAATGTATGATGCTTCGGCTGGTATGCTTTTTTTGAGACTTATCGCTAATTTGAAGCTTGTTATTAACTCGACGGGGATTTATACGTTGTTGTCTATTGCCAACTTGTGACATTTATCTTTTCTTGGCAGTATCATCAAGGCAATCTAGATCTCTTGCGGAAGATGCCTTTTTTCATTCTTCAATTATGTCTATCAGCTATTATTCATTTGAGCACTGTTTTGCTATCTATTCGGTCCGTCCTTTAACTCTTCTCTCTGCCATAAATACAAGAAATATATTCTTTCTTATATTGATGGATAACTTGATCTTTTGATGATTCCTTCATATTGACCAGATTATCCTTTACATTTTGATATTCATAATTATTGAATGCAGATCATGCATATTTCTTCCATGAAAACGTAATTCCTATTTATTTTGATAAGACTTTTTTAGTATAAGAAATGAATATTATTATTATTAAGTATTAATGAATTGGAAGAGCCATGGTGCCCATAAAAGATGTCATGATGGAAAATTGGATGAATGTTGCCTCTAGCCTTGTATTAATTCTTTCGTTGTTCCTTATATAAATCTAAATTCTTTTATCCTTTTTTTTTTTGCCAACCATCAAAGTTTTGTTTTTATGGACTTACGGCTCCTCTAGCTCTGAAATTGCACCAATATTAGGTTCATGAGAATAGCGTGAGATGCACAGTTTTTAAGGTGCAAGTTGTTTACTGATTCTCATGTTTTCTCACCTTCTGTGAAGCGCAGCCATTTTTTCTGCCAGTTACAATGCATATCCTTCTAGCTGTGTTAAGAGAATGGAAAAGATACAAGCAAGAAAATAGGAAGTACTTGGCTTGGAAGGGCAAAGCAAAAGCTGCAGCTTAATTATCGATCAACAGTGACAGGTTGAAGCTAGTTTCCAGGTAGTTGAGGTCTTGTGAGTGTCCTCTCTCCCAAATGCCATTTCTAATTTTATTGAAAATGACACTAGTGCTGACACGGTCCTTAAGGACAACTAGTATACGTGGAACAAGACATTGATGCGGCGGCTCTTTGTTATAACATATATATTTTTTTTCCCTTTCACTTGAAAGGTGTTTGTGCCATTGTTACAAGCAAATTGAGGGCAAAGTGTACATTGTAATTTTTTTGTTGTTGTATGGAATTGAAAATTCTTATTGCATAATCTATGAATTTGTCTATTCAGTCTTCTGAGTCTTCTGTTCACCAAAGCCTTGTTGAGAATGAAAGTGACACAACTAGATTTCATTGAATTGAGCGTGACATTGAATGATGTTTGTCAACATATCATTTGATCTTCCCATGAATTGTAATTCTTATTTTCTGTGAATTTTTTGTTTTATTTCTTTAATTTTCGCTTTATTTCAAAAATAAAAAAAATATGTTGTAAAAATATCAAATTAACAAGTTTCATGATGATAATCCTACAAAACTCAGTAATGATATTTTATTATGGAGGAGTGATATTTGTACAACTAATATTAGACAACCTTGATGACAACCACTTTTCTCCTCTTGTGATTGGACAAAAACAATGGAGAGAGAAAGAAGAAGAGAGGATAAAAACATATGTGAGTATGAGAGAGAGTTGTTTCAAAAGTTGTCAAAAAGTGGTTGTATAAATATCATTTCTCTTTATTATGTGACATGTACCAGGAAAAAAATGATATTATATTATGTGACATCATATCTCTGAAAGACAATTCTGCTGTAATTAGGGATAGAGGGAGTACTAATTAATGGAAATTTTGAAACAGTTGTGCTGTGGATAATCATCTTTACATGCTTATGAGGAAAGATCGAAGAAGAATGACTCTAACGAGTTCAAGAAGTATGAAATTTTATAGGTGTCCGTTTATTGTTGTTAAATTTATCGTCAAAAGAAGAGAAATGGAGAGTGACAATGAATATCTTTTACGGGAGAATTGCAATGGTTGAAGTGGCTCAAACAATTTAAATGAATTACACTTTAAAGTTTTCAAAGGGGCAAAAAAAGACAATTGATGTGAAATTAAATTAATATTAAGTTCAAAAAAGGCTTTGCAAATTTATTTAAATTTGATTCAAACTAACAAACCAGCACCTGAGTTTTTTAAACAAATTGAACATCCAAATATTCTATTGATAAAAAAGTTGTTAAATAAACCTTGGCATTCCCATATCTCACAAAGAATTTCAAATCTGGATCCATCTCTTTAATTTAGACCAATCCTTCACAAAAAACTATGGTTTTGTTTTGATAACTGTAAGATAACTGTTACAAGCTTCATCTGTTCTTCATATGTAACTTTACCAAAATTGGATATGTCCTTTTTTAGTACACATTCTAAATTCCAGTAATTACTTTTTATATTATTCCAAATGCTCTAATGCGATTACTATATTTATCCAATCTCCTTCAATGAGATTAGCTCTACAAAGTGAATAATATACAGATACACACAACTTAATTATGGAAATATTTAAATAATTGTTGTTTCGTATCAGTGCATGAAAATAAACAGAAATATGGTGAAAACCGAAAGGATAACTACAATTTGAAATGCTTTCATTGGTGAGCCATTAAACTTGTAAATCATGAAGTATACATGTTTATTTTTAATTGCAAATGTTAGTATGCTAGTACTATATTTTCTTTTTCCTTGCCAAGACTTGAAGACCAACAATGGAGATGAATTCTTTTTGGATCAAACCATATACCAATGCCACAAAGACTTGGAGAAGAGGTTTTGAAAGTCTCTTCACCCATACAATACTAACTTTTGGCCAAGGAGAGAAAAAAAAACTAGAGGAAATAAGCTTCCCCTCGAAACCATGAGGGAAAGAGAGGGCTACAAGTTCATCAAGGAAATTGTTTTTTTTCTTTTTCTATTTAAAACACACCTGTTAATCAAATTTGGTCTCAAAGATTTTCATTAAAAGAAAAAGGTTTAATCTCATCCAGACAAAACCTCTCATACCCTTGAAATATCTCACCAAAAAATAGCATCATATAAATTCAACTCAACTCAACTGACTCTTTGAGAAATTAATTAACTACGTCAACGTAACTCAACTCATAACAGATAAATCTTCAAATAGATAAATCTACAATCTCTATTATAAACATTTGCCTTTTTTTTTTTTTGTTAAAAGCACACATGACATCTTCATACTTCCCATTTCATTTAATGTTTCTCCATCAACCAATGAAAATAGATATTGACTTATTCCTTATTAGCCAATCAAAATGGATCATGACTCATTTATTTTTCATCAGCCAATCAAAATTGATCATAACATGATTTTTTTTCCCTATATATAAACGATTTGGTTTTTTATTATTTTCATCTACCTCTTCCTCCCATAAAAAATCACTGCTTTAAACCCCATTATATTATATTGTATTTGTTTAGTTTTTATTGTTTTATTGTTTATTTAACATTTCTTATTGTTATGTTTCATTTTATTGTGATTTCTTAGGGTTGATGATTCTTATTCATATTCTCTTTTCAATTTTCTTTTGGTGTTTATATGTTTTTTGTTTTTGTTCGGATCTTTATTTTGGACATGGAAACCAATCAAGAGAAAAGAAGAAATAAATCACATATAAATTCGAATATATACGAAGGATTTCTATTATCACGTTCAAATATAATCACTTTCATCCCCTTTTTGATTTATTTTAATCCCTTAATACTCACAACTTTTTCTATCTATCTATTCTTTTTGTTTAATTTTTCTTATGTTTCTTATGTTGCTATTTTACTTTTTATATCTTGCTCTTTTATATTTTATTTTCGTGATTATTTTGATTTTTTTATACTTTATGCTTGAGATGGAAACCAATCGAAATAAGAAGAAATGCATCCCATTTTCACAAAATTGGTTGAATGGATAACTTTGGAGTGAAAAAGATAAGAAATACATAGTAGAAAAATTGATTTCATGGCACCTTTGATTTTTGAGTCAAAAAGTTCCCTTTTCTATAACTAAAAGGGAGCAAGGCGCTACCCTAAAATTTTAAGTGCATTTTCAAAAATAAAAATAAAAATAAACATAACAATCATTTATATTTTATTTCCTTCATCCTAATTAAATATTTAAACGAGTTTATACTATTATTAAAATAATATCTAATTAAATATTATTAAATTATTATGTTTTTTAAGTGAAAAATATTAATGTTTTAGTCACGTCATATTTTTTGTATCCATCATTCATTCTATTATTGAAACTAATAATCACATATGCCTTAAAACTGCATTAATATTTTTATTAATTCCCTTATTTATAAGCGGAAAGTTGTAAAAGTCTTAAAATGACAAAACTAAATGAATTTTTGATTACTTATTAATCTTGTCTCAATGGCCCTTTGCCCCCATGTTTCAATGACACCCATCAAATTATTATCAATGTTTCTAATCAAATGGATTCATGCATCCTTTGTCTTAATTTTTGACCAATTAGATTTAACTAAATCATCAAAGGTTTCAATCATATACGTAATTGTTAACAAGGAAAATGTATGCTTTTCCGCTCAACTTTCAACCATAACATAGCATGTTGACGTGACATTTTTTTCTTTTATTTTTCTACAAAAGATGCAAAATCATGTAAGCATTTAATGTTATATCAATTGTCTAATTCAATATATTTATTGGTTTCCTTTGATTGTGTTTTTTCTATGATGTTATAGGTTCTTGGTACAAACTCGGACGAAAAAGAAAAATTTAATTTTGTTTCGGAAAACAAAACAAATTAATCTAACAACTAATTACTAACATTTGACATTAAAAAAAAAATTATTTTCTATTCAATTCAGTGATAGTCTTTGTCCCAATCATTTTTTTTAATGATCTTGAATTTCATTTGAAAATATTATAGCATTTAATCAAATGATCTTTGTTCATTGATATGACAAAATATGCTAAAATTAATTTGTGATAAAATATTTTTAAGAATACAACAATGCCTTAAACTTTTGTAAGAAAAATGGCTTAATTTTGTTCCTAAAGCCTTAAATATTATATTATATACATTGAATTTTTTCAGCTTATTATAGAAGTTTCTTATTCATAGCACCATCATCCCTAATTATAATTTACAAATTATTTGTCTTGGACCATGAGAATTGGTAAAAAAAAAAGTTAAGCAAATTTGTTGCTAACTTTTAAAAGTTACTTTGAAAATAAACCAAGAGTTGATTCCCATTTTATTTTTTTTTGAAGAAAGTTGATTCCCATTTTTATTAATATGGAATTTATATTTATATTGTTAATATATTTCATGCACTGACCTTTAACCAAATAAATATGAGTAATACCGGTATTCAATGAAAATTAAATTTAAATTATAAATATTTGTGAAGTAATTAATTTTTTACCTCTCAAAATAGGAATTTTTTCTACGTAAAAAAAAGTATAATAATTTAATTTGACGCAAATCTAAATTCCTTAAACTCCAAAAAGTATAATAATTTATACTACCAATAAAATTAATGAAATGATCTTTCTAAACCTCGAAAAAGGT
>Ga0315914_1006786_pt1 | contig 16096 bp, 5 predicted proteins | sample MpolenodulesMG_FD_203920 | JGI IMG/M metagenome (GOLD analysis project Ga0315914, IMG submission 203920) | Medicago polymorpha root nodule microbial communities from Los Angeles, California, United States - elongated nodules | ecosystem: Host-associated > Plants > Roots > Nodule | place: USA... | reverse complement strand
GATTATAATATAGTCTTAGTGAGGAAAGTTGTTGAAGTCGAAATTAATGATAAGGTGAGATAATAACTTTAAATTAGAACGAAGTTAAGATTAGGGGAATGGACGATGCATAGATGACTACGAACATAAGAACAGAGTAATAAGACATAAAGCCATTTTATTGACAAGAATAAGTATGAAGAAGTTAATGACGATGGTGAGGTGGGACCTAGTTGTAAAGAGAGGAGACGTTATATGTAATGGTAATGAACAAGTAATATCTTAAGACTAAGAATGAGGAATAGAGTATGATATCAGAATAAAGTATATAGATGGCCTAGAATAGATGGGAGAATAGAGCACATTTGTGAGATGAATAATAAAGTAAAATAAAGGGATGTTGACGTAGAATGAGTCACGCGTAAGGTGTAGATTAATGAAAAGATAGGGTGGGGATATAAACAGATGATAAAGAGTAATGATGAGGAGTCTTATAACTGTGACAGAGAGTGATGACGATTAATATTATATATAGTTAAAGAAATTACTACGATGAGAAATGATGACGTTATATTAGAATAATGATGAGAATGATGGTGTCTATGTTGTTGTGAAGATGATATTGATGATGTCTATCTATGATGATGATGAGAGTGATGGTGATGTTTTGTGTGCTTGCATTAGAGTCGTGCATTTTAGTGGGAGACTTGCATTAATATGTGGGCTATGTGATTAAGTGTATACGTGTAATACTTGTCGAATTTAATTCTTTACGTTCATATAGAGTCTAGAGCATGGTGTCGTGCATTGATGACGAGAAAAGTCAAGTGATATACATATGGCAAATTATGTAGTGAAAGTCCAGTAACATACCTCTTGCAAATTATGTAGGTGAAAGTCTAGTAACATACCTCTGGCAAATTATGTAGGTGAAAGTTCAGTAACATAACTCTGGGAAAATGATGAGTAGGTGTGATACCACATTCATATAGGTCGATAGGAGAGTCCATATGCATATATGTGATGATGCTTTGTGCTTGGTGGTTTTAAGTGTGAAAATGATGTGTTGTTGTGATTTGTGAAAAAAGAGATTATGCATAATAACTGTTGAGAGTGAAGATATGGTGGAGTTTATATTATTCTGATATTTATTTGATATGTGTGTTTTTTCTATTATTATGTTTTGGCAGGATTTCTCACCCCTTATTTTGTTGTGTTGTTTTATGTATGGTGGTTGTACCTTGAGTATAGATACTCAAGTTGACAAGGAGTAGCTATGGTACACTACTTTTTTCCCTATCAATTCTCTCATCTTTAAAATACTTTTTCATATTTTTCTTTTTATAATTTCCTTTCGCTCTTTTCATGAAAGTTGGAATCACAAACCTCTCTCCATGAAATCACCATCAATGCACCTTTTAACCATGTTATGCCTCTGTGTGACTTTATTTGGTTATGTCATCAGATCACAAACGTAGATAATCTCATAGTTAAGGGAGATATGTTAATGTGTCAATTGTGATTTAAAGTTTCACATTAGATGCAAGAGTATATGTTGAAACACATATAAATGAGATGGCCAATATAAGAGTAGATGTTTAATTTTTATATTAAATTTACATTTTTTGTTGTTGTTCACTTTCATGAAATTTTTTAATCAATCCTTAGTATTTTAAATTTCTTCACTTTTTGTTTATGGTGGGATTTAACCATAGAAAAACTCTAATGTGTTATGTTGAGTTAACAAAATTATTAGAAATTTTAAAATGTTTTTTTTTTTAAGGAAGAAATTTTAAAATGTTATTGTGTTTTTTTTATTGAGTCTAATTTTTATTTTTTTTTTGAAGGAAATTTTTTGGTGAATTAATTGCTCAAAAAATTCCAACTCCTTAAACTCTCTTTATTCCTTATAACCTCATGCACAAAACACACAATATTTTTACCAGTATTATTTATCTCAATCTCAAATTTCTTTTTCATCCTCTTTCTTTTTCTAATTTTTTTCTCTCTTCTAATGAAAGAAAAGAACATAAATCTCTTTTCATTAAATCACCACCAACTCACATTTTTGATATGGTTGTGCCTTTGTTTGACCATATCCAGCTATGTCATGTAATTACAGACACAAAGGGTTGCACACTTGGGGGAGAGAGGTTAATATGTCAAATATAAGTTAAAGTTCTACAATTAATGATTAGTAGATATTGAATAACATATAAGTGAGATGACTCATATTACATGTTGATACTTTTAATGGATTGTTTATAATCGACTTAAAAACAGAGACCAAAAGTTACGATTGAAATTTTCAACTAGTCGATAATCAGCAAATCGTAGTATGTTTTGACTGAACCATTTTAGAAAATATTGATATTGTGTTTATTGGAAAAACTGATCATCATCAACATCATTTATTGTAAAAAAAACATTAATCATCGTCATTGAATTAATGATATTTTGTCATATTTTCGGCCCCAATTTATCATCAGTTATTGGATGAATATAATTACCAAAAATGAATGTGTATATACAACTATAATAATGACATTTTGTCATTATTTCGGGTCCAATTTATAACGATTTATTGGTTGTAAATAATTACCAAAGATGAATGCATCTATATGACTATAAATATTGCTGCCGTAAGAAGATTATTCCACACCGAATACCCATTACCACTTTCACAATCTCTCTGAGGTTTGTAAAATCTGTGGTTGAAAATGTCTCATGTTGGAATTTTATATTATTTAGTATTTATTTTTTTTTAATTTTGTTTGACAAACTCACAAACTGAGGAAGTGTTTTTTTTTGGATGGACTAAGGGTAATTGTTAAATAATAAAGTATTGAGTTTAAGTTATTGAGTCTTTAAATGTTGCCCTAGATTTAACCTAACTTCAATGATTAATTTTACTGTATTACCCCTATTTAATTAACCCTATTTAATTTAATCAAAATGTTATTTTCAAATACTTCGGAAGTCTCTTATCTCTTATTCCTTAAAGTTAACCCGAACGCAAAATGTTGTCATAGATTTAACCTAACTTCAATGATTAATTTTACTGTATTACCCATATTTAATTAACCCTATTTAATTTAATCAAAATGTTATTTTCAAATACTTCTGAAATCAAAAACAACAGATCACTTCTAAATTCAATCCAATCCTATTTTCGCTCCTATTTGTTTTGAAATTAGAGATCGCTCCTATTTTGTTAATAGATCGCTCCTATTTTTTTGAAAAAACATATCGATCCTATTGATCCAATCCTTGCTTAACAAATTATCCTATTTTCCTACCTCATATGATATAATACAATAATTCTGTTAATGGATCTTTTTCTTACACACATTTAACGTCTCAACACTTTAGTCATTGGGTAACATTTTATAAGATAGATAGTTTATTTAATATGTGTTGATTTATAAATAATTTATGTGAATACTAAACAATACGTCAGACCCGTGCGATGTACGGGCCAAAAGTCTAGTAAATATAAAGTTAGAGTCTATTAGGTTTTATTATATATTCTTTGTAAACTTTTGTAATGTTAACCTATTATTATCGTATTGATATTCTATTGAAAACCTAGCCGTTTATTTGTTCTCTATTGAAACCTTGTATTGTTAACATGGTATCCTACCTCCTTGAACCACTTGTTGTTTCCGTTCTTGAATCCCAAAAGTTTTGATTTGCTTTTTGATGATAGATTGGTATTGGTGGATGTGAAGGTTTCCTCTGTGTTGTTTTCTTTTACGGTGTGTTTGGCCTCTTGGTTGTTTTCGTTTGCAAGTCTGTCGGTCGATTAGTGTTTTTGCTAAATGGGTGGGTTTGTTGATTTTTTTTAGTTGGTTGCTCTAATTGTTCTGCCAACATTTGGGAAATTTATGAGTCTTTGTAAATTGACTTTTCTTTGTTTCTTCTTGTTCTCATTCAATTGGTTAATCCAAATTGATTTCTATTGGGTAGGCAGGGTTGGCATGTTCCTTTTGTTTTGGTTGGGTACGTAAGCATAATATTGGTGGATTTCAAATGTTGGCTTGTTCCTCTCCTTAGTTTTGATTGGTTATTGGTGTCTCATATTCAGGTTTGATTGAAGCATAGGAGAAAAACATATAAGGTTCTAACAGCTCCTGCATATGATTCAATCATGGAGATTTCAGACCGCCGGAATGATTGGTGCTTTTTTACTAGGGTTCTAAGGTATGGACCGTGCCTGATGTTTTCATATGCATGTGTTGCCGTTGTACATGGAGATGGTTCTTATGGACCGAAAACGTAAGTATTTTTTGTCTAAGTAGTAGCGATAACATATTGGTTTGTTTAAGTAGTAGCAATAATATATAGGTTTTTGTACACAACAAAGTAAAATAAAAAATTGAATATTTTCTTCATGCGTAAGGTATAATTCTCACTAAAATTGATTGTTTTATACGTTTTTTTGTTTCGTGGTGCAACAATTTATTGTACTGGGATCTCATTTAGAAATTCAAGAACGTTGTTAAAGAAGATTGTGTTTATATCATGTTTAATTTTTCTGTCTCTCATGCTAGAATTAAGACGTCCTGCCATAATTTCAAGCTACAATTTGTCGATGGTAACAGGACTTGACAGGTTGACAACACCGTTGTCCCCATTGATGCGTTCATGTTCAATGAGCCGACTGAATTTCTCGGCCTTTTTCATCAATCTGAGTTTATGATTAGTGAGTTGCTAATCGAACTTAACAAGATCAATTGAATAAACTATTTTGCGATGGTTATTAAAATATTAAAATGTATACATATGATAGTTAACCGAGAAAAAATATGACAATAGTGTCGTCAACCGGTCTAATCCTGGTACCATTTGCAAATTCTAGCTTGAAATTATGGCAGGACGTCTTAATTCTAGCATCGTTTTGAGAGACACGAAAATTAAGCATGATATAAACACAGTCCTCCTTAACAACATTCTTGAATTTCTGAATGAGGTCTCTTTCCACCGTACAATAAATCGTTGCACCCTGTCACAAAAAAGATGTATCAAACGATCAATTATAGTGGGAAATAATACATTATGCATAAAGAAAATATTCTACGTTTTATTTTACTTTGTTGTGTACAAAAACCTATATATAGTATCGCTACTATTTAGACAAAAACACTTGTTGAAACAATAAATGCTTACGTTTCGGTCCATGAGAACAATTTCCATGAACAATGGCAACACAGGCATATGCACATCAGGCACAGTCCATACCCTTAAAACCCTAGCAAAAAAGCACCAATCGTTCCGCCGGTCAGAAATCTCCATGATTGAATCATATGTAGGAGCCATTTTCAACCACAAATTTTACCAAACCTCAAAGAGATTGTGAAAGTGGTAATGGATATTCGGTGTGGAATAATCTTCTTAGGGCGGTTATGAATTTCAGTTATATTATATTTGTAGTTAGTCGTTGTGCTTCCCATTAACATTTTAGACAAGATCCATCATTGGCACATGGATACAATTGGATTGTAGTTTGGGTTATGAGTAAGAAATTGATGATACTATGAATAGATTTTGTTGAAACTGATCAATTATAACGTGACTTTCTCAACAACAAATTGTTGCTTCACTAGCACCACCATGTAATGACACCAAAAATTTGTCCTTTTCAAACACTACTTTTGTATTAACCGAGAAAGTAATATTATTATGAAATTCTATAATGTATATAACAGTGATCTGACCTATAATTTTCTGAGTAATAGTTTAGTATTTTTATATAATGTACAATGTAAGAAGTGTTGCTAAATCTGTATTTGTGTTCGTAGTTTTATTTTTACCATCATTGTACTCTTAAACGCCGTCTCCACCATCTTTGTACTCTTAAATGCAGTCTCCACCATCGTTGTGCTCTTAACCTCCTCCGTGTGAACTCAATGCCCTTCAAATTAACCATAAGCGTCGTTCACCAGTTCAACGAACGATTGCAAGACCATGTACTTCGAACCCTCTCAATAAAGTAGTTCTCCCACAGTTTAGTTATCGTTGTTCGACCTATCACACTCAACATCTTTCTTTGTTTCCTCTCAATCACGTTATTTGTAAGGTATCTAAATAAGGTAAATTTTTAGATACAATGAAGTTTGGTTGAGTACCGTTACTTTGTATGTAAAACTCATTCAAAATTTGATTTAAATAAATTAATATAAAAATATGACTAGATTGAAACACCAAATATAAGTTACATAACAAAATAGATCAGACTTAATATTAGTACAAGTAACATAATATTAGTACACCAATGAGATCAAACATAAGCTAAAAATTCCAACAACAAACAAATGAAACAATGATAACAAATTGGACCAGAATTGCTAGTGAAGTCCCATGATATATTAGGAATTATACCAAAAGGAGAAGAAAGTTGCAACAACAAAAAATGGCGTCAACAAATCGATGCATTACATGATTCCTACTTAATTACTTGATTCTACCGATTGACTTAATGGCTTTTACACTTTAATCCCAACCAAACAAAAGAATTGGGAGTAAGGTATATGAGAAAATGTATTGTGGATCAATTTATGAACTAGTGATTACCATGGAAAAGTAAAATATGTAAAATGCCAAGAATTTTTCAAATGCAATTTTAACTATGATAGCTTTTCTATTTTAGTTACTCTTTCTATTGCTTAATACAACTGAAAGTGTTATCATTATATGAGCTTCGACAAGAATGATCAAAAAACATATAATTTGAACAAAAGCATTAAGACATTATCTTCTTGTTACAGAAAATAAGAGTAAATGATAAAGAGCTTATTTCCCAAACTTGACCTTATAAAGAATTCTGAAAATTTTTAATTGAAAAACATGTCAAAAATATTTCATATTTTGATTGCATACGCCAGAGATACAGATTTGAACCGTTCGTCCTCGCTCGCACTTTACATTAACGGCGTCACAACAGCTCTTCTTTATCTTGTTTTTGCTAAATAAGACGATATAACTATGACCTATCTACAGAAAAACTTAGACAGGGAGCTTCTAAAAATGTTAAGGTATATAGGTAGATTTAAACTTGTGTGAAAATTAGTTAATTGAAATCTATAATAGTAATCTGACCTAAATCTCTTGCTTCATTATATAAGAGTCAGACCTGATTTGGGCTGCCACTTATTATTATGGTTTTTATTGTTGTAATTTTTTTCATGGTGTGACCACTTGCCAATCCATACTAGGATTAAGTGTACATAAGGAAGATAATGGATAGAGTATGACTTATAATACTCATATTCATGCCTGCATTTTGAGTTGAACGATGTCTCGTTCAATGTTTGACTCTAACTTTATCCTCCTCGTGATTATGACTTTAGATCTGAAATGTAATACAGTGACCTAATAGAGAATGACTCAACATATCTTAGATGTACTTCGATATTATCTTAAATTTTATATTGGTTCACAAAATTGACATTTAGACATTTGATTCAATGTAAACGTATTATGTCTGATCCAAGTGGTTTGATAGCAAATAGCTCAATCGATCTTGAATAAAATCTAATCTTATCTTTACATTTGGATCGATTTTGTTTCAACTCCACAAAATTGGCTTTCAAATGTTGGGAAAGGTTTTTTGCTTTCTTTCTAGAACGTCTCCTCAGAACCCTAACTCAAAGCCATAATTTCATTGATTAAAAAAAATTATGTAAAACATAGAAGAACTAAATGCTTCATTATTTTGGTCTTAAATAGAGACCAATAGATATATGGGTTTTAATTAGTTTTGTCCGTCCAAGTGTTACATGTTGATTGATACATCGTGGTGGATGAGATCATTGGATGCTACAAAGGATAATATTACCGACATTGGAGAATAAAAAACATTGATAGCTTCTTTTTTATGTGTCTTTCGTATGATTCTTAACTAAAAATATTTCTTTTTTGTTATAATAAACTTTGAGAAAATGATGAATTTGAAAAAATCATGGATAGTTTCATTAAAAGCACCAAAGAAAAGTATATGTCAAAAAGCATTCAAATTTTGTCCTTAAAACCTCTAAAAATATGTTCTAAAAAATAATGATTAAAAATGGAGATGCGGGGTATCGATCCCCGTACCTCTCGCATGCTAAGCGAGCGCTCTACCATTTGAGCTACATCCCCATGTACCTTAGAATTATTCCTTAACAATAAGAATTTAGCCTAGCAGACGGAGTTAGACTCCCATGATGATGAACCAATGTTTTTATTCTCAAGTGAGAGATATGCTATATTTAATGTCCGACGATGTCTAAGCAAGATGGTTGCTATCAGTTGAGTTGAGGGGAACTTTAAAAATTCAAAAAAAGGTTATATGAATTCAACTTATATCCCACCACAAGATTTGGATTTGAATTTTGTTGCCGATGAAAAAAATGTTGTTGTGGATATTATATAAATACATCTTTCAACACTCTTTTTGGTTGAGTTAATGGATTAAACATTTGTCATTTGAAGACAAAGGAAAAAAACTAACATAACAATTTAACATTTGTCATTCAAAAGAAAGGGAGAAAACAATTTTAATTGGTAGTGTACAATTTTAATTTGCCATTATTTGAAGAAAAAGTTTAGAGGAAATTCTATAATCTATATCAGTGATCTGACCTATAAAGCTCTTGATTCATTATTATATACAAAGCTTATTTCGTTTATTGTGATGGTGAACCAAATAATACACGGTATAAAAACTTAAACTATTCTCGTGTCATGTGTATCTTCTTTACTTCTACTATCATGAAAGTACCATGCTAAAGATTGAACTTTGTAAGTTGTTTTTGTTTAAAGATTTATTTCTTTGAGAAATTAGCTTTTTTAAATGTCAACTTACAAATGTGCATGATAATTTCCTAAGTAATAGTGTAGTATTTTTATATAATGTACAACGTAAGAAGTGTTGCAAAATATGTATGTGTGTACATAGTTTTATTTTTACCATCGTTGTACCATTAAAAATCCTGCCAAGACCGATCCCAAGCCCGGGTAAAAGGAGAAGGTTGTGTTAGGTCTTGACAGCCAACGTAAAACTTTGTCGAATCTCTATGACATGGACCAAATATGAAATAGTGTTAATGCTAGGTCGTTGCCCGGAAGCAACGTGTTGTATAGCTCGAGTACAGTGTCAAATGAGCAAGGGCCCCTACATCGCTGCCTGGATGTAGTGAAAAATAAGCAAGGGTTCTCACATCTTCGTGAACGAGTGTGGGTAAAGAAGCTAGTTCGTGAGAGTAAGATTCGTTTTGGAACATGGAATATAGGGACTCTTGTGGGAAAATCTATGAAAGTAGTAGACAGTATGACTAGGAGGAGGATCAATTTTATGTGCCCTCAAGAAACTAAGTGGGTGGGGAAAAAGGCGAAAGAATTAGATAGTTCAGAGTTTAAGCTTTGGTACAATGGCGAAGTTAGATCGAGAAATGGAGTAGGCATCATTGTAAATAAGGAGCACGAGGTGAAAGAAGTGTTGAAAAGGATGAGTAATGGCAAGGCAGTTGGGCCGGACAACATACCTATCGAAGTGTGGAAAAGTCTTGGCGATAGAGGAATTGTGTTGCTCACAAAACTTTTTAACAAGATTATGAGGATGAAGGAAATGTCAAACAAGTGGAGAAGAAACACCTTAATTCCAATCTATAAGAACAAGGGGGGATATACAGAGTTGCGTGAATTATAGGAGAATTAAGCTAATGAGTCATACCATGAAGTTGTGGGAAAGGGTGATTGAACGAAGACTAAGAAAAGAGACTCGAGTTACCGATAACCAATTTGGTTTTATGTCTGAGAGGTCGACTATGGAAGCGATCTACACTTAGTTTTCATTGATTTGGAAAAGGCGTATGACAAAGTACCTAGAGAGATTTTGTGGAAATCCCTGGAGAAGAAAGGGGTTAAGATTGCCTATATTAGAGCTATCAAGGATATGTATGAGGGAATTCGACTAGTGTGAGGACGCAAAATGGGGATAACGAAGATTTTCCCATAACAATAGGACTACGCCAAGGGTCAACACTAAGTCCTTATCTTTATACTTTAGTTATAGATGTACTGACGGAACACATCCAAGAGTTAGCACCGAGATGTATGCTTTTTGCAGATGATGTAGTCTTACTTGGTGAGTCGAGCGAGGAATTAAACGCAAGGCTAGAGACCTAGAGGCAAGCCTTAGAAGCGTATGGTTTCCACCTGAGTAGAAGCAAGATGGAGTATATGGAATGTAACTTCAGCAAAAGGAGAAGTATGTTTACCTTGGAGGTGAAAGTTGGAGATCACACCATACCCCAAGTTTCACGCTTTAAATATCTTGGGTCCATAGTACAAAATCACGGAGAAATAGAAACAGATGTAAATCATCGCATTCTTGCTGGGTGATTGAAATGGAGAAGAGCCTCAAGTGTTCTGTGCGATAAGAAAGTACCACTTAAGTTGAAAGGAAAGTTCTATCGGACAGCAGTCAGACCGGCGATATTGTATGGTACAGAGTGTTGGGCGGTTAAGAGCCAACACAAGAATCAAGTAAGTGTAGCAGAGATGAGGATGTTGCGTTGGATGAGTGGTAAGACTAGACAAGATAGGATTATGAATGACACCATTATAGAGAGAGGGTGGGGGTAGCACCTATAGTAGAAAAGTTGGTAGAAAATAGGCTTAAATGGTTTGGACATGTAGAGAGAAGACTCGTAGATGTCGTCGTAAGAAGAGTAGATCAAATGGAGGAGGGTCAGGTTAAAAGAGGTAGAGGAAGACCTAGGAAAACTATTATAGAAACCATTAGAAATGATTTAGAGGTCAATGAGTTGGATCCAAATAATGGTTTATAATAGAACACTATGGCGTCACTTAATCCATATAGCCGACCCCACTTAATAGAACAAGGCTTGGTATGTTGTTGTCGTACTGTTAAACGCTGTCTCCACCATCTTTGTGCTCTCAAAGGTTACTTCCACCATCGTTGTGCTCTCAAAGGTTACTTCCACCATCATTGTGATCTTAACCTCCTCGATGTGAACCCAAAGCCCTTCAAATTAACCATAAGCGTCGTTCAGCTGTTTAACAAACGATTGCAAGACCATGCCCTTTGAATACAACGGAAAGGTTACTCTTTCTATTGCTTAATACAACGGAAAGTGTTGTATTGTGTACTTTTTTGAGCTTGTTTATTTGAATTCTTTGATTTAAGTAAAATATTGCACTGCTCTCTATACTACATTTGGACGAATATATACTATAACAACATTGCTTCATATATATTTCTTTCCACAAAATTGCATTTGATTCTCTGAAAATTGTTGCACAGGACAATTATTTTATCAACATCAACTTCTTTTGTGTTGCATATGACTGCACCAGTAGTAAATGTTGGTGTAGTGACGTAGTTTCAATTTATGGAGATGTTTGGTAAAAAGGTTGTAATAATTGTAATAATTTATTCATATTATGATGCTTCGACAAGAATGGTCAAAAAACATATAGTTTGAACAAAAGCATTAAGGCATTATCTTCTTGTTACATGATAAGCTTATTTACCAAACTTGATTCTAATAAAGAATTCTGATAAATTTAATCGGAAAACATGTCAAATATTTCACATTTTAATTGCATACGCCAGAGATTCATATTTGAACCGTCCTCGCTCGCACTTTACATTAAAGTCGTCGCAACATCTCTACTTTATCTTGCTTTCGCTAACGAACAAGAAAATATTATGACTTATGACAGCTAATAGCATTGTTGTGTCTTTTGCTTAAAAAGAAGCTTATGTACGTTTATAATAGGTGTTTATCTGTAGAATTGGATCAGGTAGCTTCTAAAAATGATCGTATAAACAAGTTCTTATTTGCATATCAGAAACAACTGTCATTTTTTAAACAAGTATTGATAAATGTAAAAATTTTATGGCAACAATATTAGCATATTCTTCCATTCCAGATCAAATACTGAAGAAAACTTGGAAATAAGCAAATGATTTAATCCTATATAATATCAAAAGCTACATCAATAAACTAGGCCAAAGTATTTTTTCTGAAAGTCACCAAACAAAATCCAGAATCAAAGGCAATTTGAACAAAACTTTAACAAACAGCATTCACCATATGCAATTCATGAAACAAATTCAAAACTGAGAAACAGAACCTAAGAACCTAAGCCTCGGTAACGGGATACTCAAACACAACATCTTTGCCAGATAGTTTCCTGTAAACAGCAGAAAATGTCTCCAACTTGTATTCGGTATTGTTTCTCTCCTTTGGGTCCAAAAACACCTATATCAATCAAAACCACAAGAATTCAATTAAGAACATTTCTTATTCGTTATTTAAGTTTTGGTTGATTGAACACAACAGGAATAACTTTTGGGAAGTTATTTGGCTGTTACGATAGTTTACCTTCATGATCTTTGATCCATCAACTCGGTACCTAGTGCGCTTGCCAACAATCTCGGCAGGTAACACAACATCCTCGAGCATTGCCTCGTGGACAGCAGTAAGTGTACGGCTACGGGGGCGCTGAGCAGCGGAACCTTTCTTTGGTGGCCGAACAATCCTCCTGGTAGCAATCAGGATAACATCCTGCAAGTTAAAGGTTCATTAGTATTAGTATACAACAAAATGAAGCATCGAGTATATAATGGTATGGTATCATAAACTAATTACAATGATGAGAAAATCAAAGGTACTCATCCGGTATTACTTTCAACGGATGAGAAAATCGAAGCTACTCAGCAAGAACTAATTTCAACGGTTGAAGTTCAAAATCAAAACATATTTATTGGTAACAGAATTGAAGTTTTTAACTCGATAATATAACCAGTCAAGCACTGTGTTTCACATCAGAACGGGTTTAGTATACAACGTGACAGCATAAACGACTCGTTCAATCACAGAAACTAACTAACAAGAGCACAAATGAGTCACAGAAACCAACTAACAAGAGCATAAATGAGTCACAGTAACAGACAGTTCATAAAAAAATTCCGATTTCAATCCTAACAACTTCGTAAATCCAGTTCCTGGCGGGAACATAATTGAGGGAAAACTCAGTGCTATGGTAACAGAAAGTTCAACAAGCTTTCCAAATAAGGAATACATACAATGGAGTAGTTGACAAATAAAAGAGGGAGAGAAATTGCCAGGTGAAAATATTTGATAGAGTATGGTAAAAGATAAGACTTGGTATACCTTGCCGCTGAATTTCTTCTCGAGCTCCCTAACAAGCCTGACATGAATTTTGCGGAATCCCTTCCTCAATCTATATGGGACATGGATAACCACAGCCTTGCGGTTGCCAGAAACATCGACTTGGCTGTAGATTATGGAAAATAGTAGATACATGAGACAAAGGAAAAACACATGTATCTTCTTCATACAAACAACAAGAAAGCAAGCATGCTTACACTGCTGAATTAATGTATAAATCTTTGAGCTCGCTTTTCAGCTCGTGGTTTGTGTTTTCGAGATCAAACAAAGCCTGCAACACCAACAAATTATAAACAGTTATTATTTTATCATAATTTATAAAAAAAAACAACTAGAAACAACAATAGTTTATAATAATAATCAATGTATAACAACCTGTCCAACAGATTCCTCAAATTCAGTTGGCTCAGCACCTTTGTCCTTGCTGATTTTCTTCCTTGAAGTGTACATCTTCAAAACTATATGCAAAGTCGGAACTCATGTTAATTAAAAAAAACAATAACAAGTGAACACAGACAAAATAAACTAGAGTCCGTCTGAATATCTAATAGCATGAAATTCAGAATCAGCTCTAACAAAATAAGATCTGCTATAATCATACAAGTTAATCAAATCAAATAACACAAGTCTTCTAACTAATGTAATCGTCAAAACTTGAATGACATTTCAAAGGACCTGTTTGGATTGGCTTATTTGACCCTCTTTACTAGCATAAACACTTCTGATAGACTGTTCGGGAAAACTTGTGAAAACAGCTTATAAAGTTATAACACAGTCCATAAGCTGTTTTAAGCTTATTTTCTTAAGCCCCCTAAGATAGATTATGAAAACAGCTTGGAGCTTATACGAAAACAGTGTAACTTCATTTTAACTTCTATTGTAGAAATAGCTTATACCTATGCACTTGTGAGACTATTTGGGAGAACTTAGTACATAAGCTATATTAGGGGGCTTATGAAACAGCTTATAGCTTATACAAAAGCAGTCTAACTTCATTTTAAATTCTATATAGAGATGGCTTATACATGTGCAATTGTGAGACTCTTTGGGAGAACTTGTGAAAACAGCTTATTGCACATTCATAAGCTGTTTCCAGCTTATTTTCGTGAGCCCCCAGAAAAGCTTAAGAAAACAACTTATAGATTATACAAAAACAAATTGATTTTATCTCATCTTGTATTATAGAGGCCAGTTTGGATTGGCTTATTTTTGGAACTTATGAAAAATAACATACGCAAATAAATAAGCTTTATCTTAATCCATAAGTTCTCACTAACAAAATCTGTATCTTCATAAGCTGTTTTTTATAAACTACATTAACAGGCTTATGAATAATCCATTAAAGCTTATTTATCAGCATAAGCTCAAAAATAAGTCAATCCAAACAATCCCTAGAAATGTAGCTTAAGCTTATAAAAACACGTTTATGCTATAATCTGCCAATTAAGTTGTTCAAACAAACATGGCCTAACTGGATCTAATTATGAAATAACATAAACAAGACGTAATGTGCAAAAGTAACAACACCAGATCAAAACATTTCACAAGTAAAACATGACATTGTTTAAAAAATGAAGACCCGTTTAATCAAATCAATTAAAAACACAATCTTTTATACAAAAACATCAAAATCTCGTAAATTTTCAAGCCAAATTACATCATTTAAACACAAAATCAACGAACAGAAACAAAGCATTAGGAAAATGAAACGTAGATAGAATCAAAGAGACAAGAATCGAAGGAAGTTGTTACCTTTGCAGAAGCGAAATCGAAGGTTGTTCTTGTTCAGCCGCAGAGAGAGAGTGAGAGATAGAACAACACTGAGAATGGAGAAAATTAGGGTTTATATGTTTTTATTCGAGCAAGATATTTTTCATATTCCGAAAATACCCTTTTTTTTTTTTTTAGGTCAACTGAATAAATTGATGTAAATGGACCGGGTTGGTATGGATCACTAAACCCATGAATACCTTAGGTTTTGAGTTTTGATTGTTTCTTTTCCCACCCGCATACTTCTCAGTAGAGGAGTGGGCATGGTTCGGTTTGAGATGAAAATTGTACCAAATTGAATTAAACTGAACCATTTTATATTGAATCGAATTGTTTTGAACTGAACTGAATTGTTATTATTGGTACCATTAAAAAAACAAACGAAATCGAATTTTAGTTAGCGAACTGTTACTAAACTGAACCGAACTGTTTCGAATCGAACTGAACTGTTTTAAACCGAACTGTTTCAGTCCAGTTTCAAAATTGTTAGTAATGGTTCAGTTTTTTTAGTTTGGTTCGGTTCAATTCAGCAGTTTAGTTCGTTTTTTTAGTTTTTTTTTCCCACCCCTACATCTCAAAGTCTTTTTCCTTTTTTTATATGTCTGGATTTTAAAATCCAGACATACCATGGCGTCCAAAAAGTGTGAGAGGTGAGAAGAGAAATTCATGTAGGTTTGTGCAGTATTGCAACATCGGTTGGGCTCTTGTTCGATTGTGGATCAGATGAAATGCGTACAAAAAAATGGTTATAAAATTATTTAATAATACATCTATTCTTACATTTACATGCAAAAGCATTAAAATACTAGCTTAACAATGAAATGTGTACACAATTATATGAATTATTTTCAATCATGTGTGCTGCTTCACTTGTTCTTGATACAATCTAAAAGGTAAATGGGTATGATAATCCTATTTTATATTTTATCTATCATTATCTGCTGCAATTATAAAATTAGTGATGTGAATTTTAATCATTTATTTTTCAAAAACAATCCAATGTTTTTAGTAAGTAGCTATTTTTTTTTTTTTGACCGAAGCAAATTTAACTATTATCATTAATCAACTAATGTTCAATACAAGAAGGATAAGAGTAAAAAAATACAGTGACTAGTCCAAGAACAGGCCGCCCAAGCTAAAGT
>Ga0315914_1006785_pt1 | contig 16098 bp, 8 predicted proteins | sample MpolenodulesMG_FD_203920 | JGI IMG/M metagenome (GOLD analysis project Ga0315914, IMG submission 203920) | Medicago polymorpha root nodule microbial communities from Los Angeles, California, United States - elongated nodules | ecosystem: Host-associated > Plants > Roots > Nodule | place: USA... | reverse complement strand
TTCACCAATCCTTCCCTAATTTGATTATGGGTAATGCTTAGTTTAAGCTAGGATTGAACCTTGCGATTGAGTTATATAATATGTGTGCACTACATTGTAATAGTGACCTTGATAATTGACAATATTAAAATGTTTATTGTACATTAACAACTCTTATACCCTAGAGCTTATATCAAAGAGTAGTAATACCCACCGTTAAACAAGCTTAAATCTCATCTCAAAAGCTAATTCATAGGATGAAGGTACTCAATCATATTTATACACTCACCACCAGCACTGGAACCTGAGCGATGTGAGACGACTAACAACAAACTACAAACAACTTCAAAACCAATTTCAACACCTACCGTCACGCCTAGTGTGGGCCTGAGTCCAATTCTCACACCACAATTCTTAACCCGGCTCTGATACCATGTTAAACAAGCTTCAATCTCATCTCAAAACCTAACTCAAAAGGATGAGAGTACTCAAACATATTTATACACTCAACAACACGGGAACCTGAACGATGTGAGACTAACAACAAACTACAAACAACTTAACTAACTTCAATAAACATTCGTTAACATGTAAACAAATTTTAGGTTACTTTTAGGTATATATAGGTGTGTTCATATTTTTTCATAAACATCAAGGAATTTTCTTTATTTTATTCATCTATGAAGAACTTTATTTATTTAGTTATTTTTTATTCTTTATGATATTTTATAGGTTCCTTATGTAGAAATAATCTTATTTTACATATGTTATATATCAAATGTGTCTACATCTTTTAATGGAAATTTGAACTTTTATTCATCACGTTGTAATTTACATATTCTTGTAGAAATAATCTTTGATTTGCCTTCCTTATATGTAGTGAGAAGAATAATTTTGGACTTAACCGCAACCAAGCATATCATGATTGCAAACAAAATTATTGGGGTTTTTGTTGTGACTCTCTTAAAATTGGATGTTTATAGTAAATAAATAAAAAACATTAGATTATACGAGAAAGTCTATTGTATAAACATGATCAATCGACAAGACTCAAACGATATGGCGAAACATGATTAGAATCCTCCCGTGTTTGCATAAAACATGATAAAACAATGTGATCTAGGCCTTTAAAATATACAGAGATGAGAGATTTGAAATTTTAGTAAAATGGAGAAATGTTGTAATAATTTAAGCTCGAGAAAACATCAAATTTTGTACCATAGAAAAATGCACATTCAAAGGAACTCTTGTCGGATCTTTGATGTCATTCATGCACAATTTGTATCCGGACCACAAGAAATTATTAGTTGTCGTACAATTATTTTCAAAAGATAATGCTCTTAGACAACATTATATTAACTTATGTAATAATTATGCATATATTAATCCATTGTGTCAATTATGTTATATTTTCTCCAAATAAAATAAATTATGTTATCAATTTAGAAAAAATAACTGCTCTCTCTTCGTCTTCTTTCTTTTGGGAGCCGTCACCAAAACCCTAATTTCTTCTCTTCATCCACCAAAGAGAGATAAATTATGTAATCAACTTAGAAAAAATTACGTCGCACAAAGAGAGGTGATTTAGGGTCAATTTTTGACCCAAAATCACCCATCTATCTCTTTTTTTTTTTCCTTTCTTTTTTCTATTTCCCTTTTATTGAAATAAGTGATTTTCACATCTATTTTATTTTTGCTTCCGTGATTTCGGCGTTTTAGTGCGACGTTGTTTTGTTCATTGTCTTTGTGCGGCGTTGTTTGTCTTTCTTGTTTCGTTCTGGTATTTGCTCGGTTCAGATTGTCAAATCAGCTTCGATCCAGTGCAAATCAAATCAATGACTTTGGAGTTGTTAACATTGCAGATCTGGAGACATGAGTATTCCGGAGAATTAAATATAGTCATATGTGTAGGCTTTAGTACTTTTTCGTTTTATGTTGTTAACATGGATGTTGTGAGTTTGTTCACAGATTCATCCTTTTTGTTTTTAGCGAATTTTTAATGTATCGATGTATTCTATCAATTTGAATGAATGAATATCATTTATTTTTGTCAAAAAAACTTAGAAAAAAAAATTATGTTCTTTTAAAAAAATGTTATTTGAAAATTAAAATATAGACACCGTATTACTCAATATGTGTTTTTTTAATGATATTCATTCATTTAAATTGGTAGTATACATTATAATCAAACATTGTTAAAAACGAAAAGAAAGAATCAACGAGCAAACACACAACAAAATCAAAGTGACTGAAATACTCATGTCTCTGAACCTGCAACGATGAAGACCTAGTCATTTGATTGAATTTGTAATAATTTGTCAATCCCAACTAAAGGAACACCACATCAAGACAAAAAATCAACCATGTCACACCAAGACGATGGACAAAGCAACGTTGCACTGATCTTTTGTTTCAATTCATCCCATGTTAAAGGCGAACAAAGCAAAGTCGCACTGATAATTGTTTCAATTCATCCCAGGTTTTTATGGATTTGAAGTGCATAGAAGGTAGTCAAGTCTTAACTTCATCCCTTAGTACGAAAGGGAAGAGTCCAAGTCTCATGACATCACTAGAAACTCTATTCAATTTTATATATAACAATATTCAAGAAAAATGGATGTCCTTATAATCCGTTGGCAAACTGGAGAATTGACTTTGTTGTCATAGACAACAAATTAGGGTTTATTTCAAAATTGTCAGCTTCTATCGCCAAACACACAATACTTAGTGTGGTTATGTAGCATTGGAGAGAAACATATTATTTTAAAGCACAATTTTCATCCATTTTAAAAGAAAAGATTTATCAATAAGAAGAACTAGTCTTCGACAATGGTGTTAAAAAATTCGTAGGCCGCAAGTGTGCTGTTTCTATCGTGTAGTAAAAAGTATCAATCCCATAAATACTAGTGTTGATTATCAATTCCTTTTTCTAAATTGGTTAGGTAAAAATATTAGATTTTTGATTGGTTTATTTTGATAGCGATTTAATAATGATATAAAAACATCTTAGGATTGTGATCTCCATCACAATAATATAATTATAATCCCAATTCAATTTGTTTGCTATTAAAATCAAAGTTTACAATAGTATTTTCATTTTTCGAATCCCAATTCTATATGACCCCTTTCAGGTGTTGCATAAGTGTGCTTTGAACCTATAAAATAGTATTTTCATTTTTCGAATCCCAATTCTATATGACCCCTTTCAGGTGTTGCATAAGTGTGCTTTGAACCTATAAAACATCTTATTTTCATAGAGGAATTGTTGACAAAGTTCGTTAATCTTGATTACCCCCTCAAAGGAAACAATAGTATTTTCATTTTTCGAATCCCTTGTTTTATCTTCTAACCAGACATCAAACTTCCCCTTTTGATCCTTCACTTGATGTCTATGATTATGAATCATATTGTTATGACTATTCATCCGATATCAACTTCCCCTTTCGGTTCTTAGTTGATATCATATGTTTCGATAATTATAACCAAATGATTATTTTATCTCATTGTGCTTATATGAAATTGTCACATAATGATCAGCTAAGATCAAACAATCATATCTACACTTCATAGTTAATACAACAAGATAAATTAAAATTCTTTGAAAATCATAGCAACAAGAAAGAATTGGGATTTAAGAAAAGTCTATCATTGTGACTTCTTTCCATAATTCCAAGATAAAGGATGTCTACTCACAAGAACTCGTCGTAAACAAAACAATAATCACAAATGACATACAAGGCAAAAAAAAGGGAAGAGAATCTATTGATCAAACAAAAAGTACATGAACAAGAAAACCTAGCCCTCCTTAAGAGAATATGTAAACTAAGCTAGATGTCCTTTTATAGTAAAATATTTGTGCAGACTAAACTAACCACAATGTCACCCAAGTGTTATCCAAGTTCAATGAAAGATGATAATTGCACAAAAATCATCTAAATGCCAAAACTCAAGGGATAGAGGCCTTACGGTTGTAAGCATCATTACGGGCACCCATAGTTCCTGATATTTAAATCAAAATAAACTAAAGTCATTATAACTATAATTTGTATCTATTTGACTCTATACCAATTAATGGAATTTAACAAATTATAGATAAAAATTAGAGCATATTATCATAATAAGATTACATCATGAACAACATACCTTTTAGGATTCTAAATTATTGATATGATAAAATTTAAATGACTAAACGATTGAGAAGATATTTCTCATTGAACTTAACACAATGGTTCAACCAACATTATAACCATTAGATCTGTGTTTTTTATTTTTGATTATTGGATATGTGAATCTTTTGCATGATCTAGTGATTTCTGTAAGGTTAATTTTTTGGAGTAGTAGCCATTTTTATTTTTATTTTGGGTTGAAGGCAAGGAAGAGTTTTTGGTTGAATCTGAGGATTTGATTTTGTGTTTTTGTTGGTTTGTGAAGATTTTTTTTTTATATTTAGAGACAAAGCTCAATCCAACAATTAATCAATAATTAGTATTTAATAACAATTTATTATATTTTATATTAATAATAATTTAAAAAATAATAATTCATAAATAATATTATGTCAATCTATAATTATTTAAATAATAATTAATTTAACATATGATCCTCAATTGTGCACCCTTCTAAAAAATTCAAATAGGGGAAAGGATTCTTATAGTAGACGCTCTTAGTAATGACAATTGAATTTGGTAATATTTGAACAAACAATTTAAATGTTACTTTGTTGACGGTCAACTTTAGTTGTTGTCCCTCAAAGAGATGAGTTCAATGTTCAAACTTGTCCCTGGTTGGAATTGATGTTTGAAGACGGTTACACATCGTTTTCTTTTGCAATTTGATTTTATGCCCCATGTTGGGTTTGTTGGATTGTGGGTGTGTATTCATCTCGAGACATTTGGTTTCCTTAACTGGATTTTTTAGTCCAGTTTGTATTACCACTTTTGTTTTCGTTTGTTGTAATACCCTATAAGGGATGATCAAGCGGTCGATGGGTCAGGTATACGCTCCCCCAACTTTTTTACGTCTTTTTATATAATATATTTTTCGTTGCTTAATTTTTTTTTTTAACATATTAAAAAATTGTCATTAATTTTTTTTTTGGTCATTGATAGTCATCTGTCCATGAGTTACATTTATCCTAAACATCCTTGGTGCTGTCATATAATCTCTACTTTGGACTCAATAAAGGGATACAGTTTACTGATTAGGAATCCTAATTTCCACTCAACATCTTCATTCTTTTGTCCATTCCTTGCAAACATGATTCATCAATAAAATTGCACATTTAATTAATGAGTTTTTCTAATTACACCCTGTTTAATCTTAGTTACACTCTAAAATGACAAAATCACCCTCCCATAAAATTTAATTTTCAAAAAACCTCTTCCTTCTTTTTTGGTTACACTCCAAAACCCCTCTTCAATTTAATTAGGTCATGTAAACTTAGTTTAAGTAAGTCATGTAAACTGAGTTTAAGTGTACATACTTAAACTCAATTTAAGAGTTTAAGTGTACATCTAAAAGTTCAACCTTGTTCAATGATTCTACGTAATCTCAGTTTAGGTACGTACATGTAAATAGTAGGTCATGTAAACTGAGTTTAAGTGTACATACTTATACTCAGTTTAAGTAGATCATGTAAACTTAGTTTAAGTATGTCATGTAAACTTAGTTTAAGTGCACATACTTAAACCCAATTTATGTAGGTCATGTAAACTGAGTTTAAGTGTACATACTTATACTTAAACTCAGTTTAAGTAGGTCATGTAAACTCAATTAACTATGTCATGTAAACTGAGTTTAAGTGTACATACTTAAACTCTATTTGAGTAGGTCATGTAAACTCAGTTTAAGTAGGTCATGTAAACTCAATTTAAGTATGTACATGTAAACTAAGTTTAAGTAGGTTCATGTAAGTTTACATGAACCTACTTAAGTTGAATTTAAGTTAACCTCAATAATGTAAAATTGAAATTGTCGTACAGTACAGTTGAACAAGAAGAAGAAAATTGAAACTAGCATTATTGAAAATGAAGAAGAAATTCACTTATATGCAATCGAGTATGGATGAAAGATGTTTTGATTCTCTCTTTAATCTTCTATAGAGAATGATTGAACATCGGGGTTGTTTGATCGTTTGTGGGTGAAAGAGAGTGGAATTTTAGAGTGATAGTGAATGAAATCAAATTGTAAGAAAATTTATATAAAAGGGCAATTTTGGTATTATAAAAAACTTTTAAGAAAATTTGGGTGTAAAAAAAATATATGGGGTGTAAATAGAAAAACTCTTAATTAATTGGTAAGTTGTGATGTCTATTATTATGACACGGAATATGATTTTTTTGAAAAGTGTTCAATGAATACGACCAAGTCTAGTATTTTAATGCAATCCTTGACAATAATAACATTGCATAATATGATTTGTTTTTAATCAAGACATGAACACAAAGCATAGTAATTTTATATTTGATCACAAAACACAATACTTCTTACAAAGCCAATGAATGCAAACAACATATAACAAGTTTTTATCAAGTTCAAGGTAAATTGTCTAGAGAACCCTAGAACACACAACATATATATCTATGGTCCACCCTCTTAATAATACTCCATAAGCTAGCTCAAACACCAGAATAAGTGCGCATAGCAAATTGATCCCTTTGGCCTTTTTCAGTGTAATAATACTTGAGGAATTCAACATGATCATAAGGCCTAAAGAGCAAAGGGTGTTCCTCATCCACAAGCTCCTCCGGAGCTTTTATAATGTATCCTTCTTTGGGGATAGAGAACAACCCTGTTGAATATCTTGCCTCATTCTCACTCATCATCACCCGATGAAACGGCGAATGCAGCCTCCCGTTTGACCATGCCTGCAAAATTCATATAATTCGATAAAAATACATAAATTTTAACAATATAGTTTTTAAAACGCATATGTGCCTACAATATGGGCCGCGACATCAAATACTTTGATATCTCGGACAACATTATTGTGAATGTGGCTTCCTCAGATATATTTAACGGCCACTAATTGTAGTAATAAGGATCATGATGCGGTCGCAATCAACAATGAATTAAAACCTTATTAATTAATAATTGATATTTTGTTCTTGATAGGGAATGGTTAATGGAACTTACATGAATAGAGTCACCAATCATAGCTAAAAAACTGCCTGAAGAAGAAGGCTTGTAGCTTATCCATTTTCCATCTTTGGTCATAACCTCTAAACCCTCCACTTGATTTTGGTACAATATGGTCACAACATTCTTGTCACTGTGTGTGCTGAGGCCTAATTTTGTGTCACTTGTTTGAGGGCCTTTGTATTTCATAACTCTGAGAAGATAATTGGTTGAATTCATGTGTTCCTCCAAATACTTTTCAACACCTAAACTCTCCAAAATCATTTTCCTAATAATTTGATCCAACTCTTGTAGCTCCTCAGACAAGGAATGTATAGTTTTGCTGCAAAATTAAAACAAAATAATTAATAAGCGGCTTATTAAAGAAATATTAGTCCTCCAATGGTGACACTTGTGAAGGATACACTTTTTAAACTTGGGACTTCTCGATAGACTACCATTGGAGATACTCTGATATGATTGAAGAGAAATTTTCAAGTTTAAAACTATGATAAAATATTTTATAATTTTACCATCCAAATCGATAGTGCCCTATAATTTTAAGGATCAAATTTGATGATTTACTATAAAAGAATGGTAAACAATGTCCTAGGAGGATTAGCTAAGCAATTAAAACAAGTAACTTTTTACGTACCTAAAATTTTGGTTTCCATCTGGCCACAAGTTGTTGGTCATACTGTCTACTTTCTCTAAGATGTTTGCATCCTCAATGCCCATACTCTCAAAAAGTGGAACCATAGGATATTGGCCAACATAACCATGATAAGGCTTCTTAGACACATTGAGTAGCTTAGTCTCTAAAGGGAGGTCAAAGAGCTCTTCTAGTGAAGTAAATATGGCTTTGCGAAGGTGTAAAGGAACTTTATCAAAAACTGCTTCAAATCAACCATACTCTACCAATGCCTTATAGACTTGGGACTTCACTAACTCCCAATTAGGACTCTTGGCTTCCAAGTTGAGGTTATTGAAGTCAATTATTGGAAGCTTTGGGGTGGCTTCTGTGCCCATATTTTCAATTTTCCTTCCCTAATTTGATTAAGGGTAATGCTTAGTTTAAGCTAGGATTGAACCTTGTGATTGAGTTATATAATATGTGTGCACTATATTGTAATAGTGACCTTGATAATTGATAATATTAAAATGTTTTTGTACTTTGCATTCCAAAAAAAGAAAAAGAAAATTGTGTTTGTACTTTAGAATAACAACTCTTATACCCCAGAGCTATATTGAGTGGTGTATCCAACATCAATTGTTTGGAAAGGAATTTTGTAGGGTTTCTATATAATATATGTTTGATATTTCAAAAAATTGAAAGAATATCACATATAACAATTCAATCACACTTCATTAAAAAAAAATCACTTAATTCATTTTACAAACATTTTATAGATTGTTTTAAAATTGTAGAGGAAAATAAAGTTCTCCCCTCCAAAATCTCCTCTCTGAAATTGACTATTTAGTTAATTTTAGGTTAAATTTTTTGGTTGTAAACGAAGTAGCAAGCATCATAAAAACTCATATATACAACAACGAGATCTTGCATGGGTTCAAATCCAATTGAAGGTCTCTGACCTAATAATATCAACATTATTGCAGCTGAACTACTTATAAGTATCAATGCTCATTTTTCTTCTTCTTTTCTTGAGTCCTATAAAAGAATAATTAGTTGTGTTAATTTTAGAGAAACAATTTACTCCATCCGTCTTAAAATGAACGTCACATTTGATGTGTGTAGTTCTAAAAAAAATAAAATTGGTTGTGTTAATTTTAATAATAAAATTATGATTATTTACTAAAACACTCTTATTAATATTAAATAGAGTAATTACGTGAAGTGAAATTCAATAAATATGGATATATTGATAAAAACAATAATAAATGTTGCATTCATATTATAAAATAACAATCAATTCGAAATATAAAAAACGTGGAAACGTGACAATTACTATAAGACAGAAGGAATACTCATGAATTGAAAAGACTCAAAATGTATTGTTGGAACTTTTTAATGATACGTACCATGTATTGAAATAAGATTTTTTTTTCAAAAAAATTTAAAATAAAAATAAATCTTATTTCAGAGGATCTCTTCTTTTGATATAAATTAGTACTACTTCTTCACATATAAATGTGAAGGTTAATCTATAGAAGTGAGTATAAGATCACAGGTAAAAAAAAAACTCGTAATTCAAACCATCTAATTATTTGATCCCTTGAAATACCAAATTATGGATGAAATGTTTGGAAGTATTAGAACTGGACAATCAAAGAATGAACCATAAACTAAAAAATAAATATTTTTGATGTCATTCATCCCACAAGTTGTGTCTGGACCACAGAAATTAATTACTTGCCGTACAATTATTTTCAATATTATGTTTTGTAAAAAAACATAATATTAACGTATGTAATAATTAAGCATGTATTAATCAATTGTGTCAATTATGTTATCTAGGTTGAACCGGCTTGTGAATATGTCACTATATGACAACCTTTTTTTTTCAGTGAGAATTTGGAGTGATGTTATTTGTTGTTGAACGTGATTGTTTTAAGAAGGAGAAATGAGACTTTTAAAATGAGTTATTACGATGATGGAGAGAAGATCAATACTTGATAGAGATGACAAATTATTTTCATCCTTATGTGGTAGTGTATTTGAAGCTCCTAAGCATGTACTGTAATTTGTTGATTCAAGTAAAGAAAAGAATCACACTCTCCTTCTTAGTAAATAAAACTAACACAAATTTGATGGAATGAAAATATAAAATATTTTCACTTTCGTAGACGAGTTCTATACTTGTGAAATGAAAATATTCTGAAATTAAAAATTTTTGGTACAATAATTATAATTGTTTTTAGATTAAGAATGATTGAATTTCAATGATTTTTATTTTATAAATTAAATGATTTGTTTTTTTTTTTGTCAAGTAGCTTAGTGGTAAGAATTCACCTTTTTCAAGGTGAATAAGCTGGGTGTCTAGAGTTCAAACTCCGCCCCCAACATATAACAATGCATATCCCTGCCAACTGAGTTATGTTCACAGGGACAAATTATGATAAGTTATTATTAAGGCTTGTTGTCCAGTCTAACATTTTTGGATATATTATGTTTACATTTTATTTTGACTTAAATATGTAAATCGTCCCTATAATTTGACGTGTTTTTGGTTTTCGTCCTTGTATCTTTTTTTGTTCTAAAACAACTCCTGTAAGTTAATAACTTTTTGCTTTTCGTCCCTCCCGTCAAACTCTGTTACAAAAACGCCTTGCTGGCTTACGATGAGTGATGTGGTAGGTGCTGACTTGGCCAAACACGCTTATGTGGACTGACAGATGATCCCTGAATATTACAGGGACCAAAACCAGAAACGAAAAGGTACAGAGTGACGAAATTAAAAACACTTAAATAACAAAATATGAAATTTAGGTGGCCTTCTAGAAGATCCCTGACTATATTACAGGGACCAAAACCAAAAATGAAAAGTTACAAAAGGACGAAATTAAAAATCATGAAGTTACAAAATTAGAAATTAAAAACTCTTGTTGTTTCCATCTTCTTCCTCTCTCTCTGCCATATTCTTCTTCTTCTGCACCATTGAAATTGCATGCCCTGCTAACAATGTCTTCATCATCAATTAAGTCTTTTTCTCCAATTGAATTCCACAGCTTCTAAATCCTCATACAAAACCGAGAACAAACTTTCTTTTTTCATGTATTGATAGATCAAAAACATGATTCTTTTGTGCAAGCAAAATCCATAAAGCTTAACAATATTTATCTGCTTTATTTATGATAATATTCTCACTTCAACAAGGGATTTTAATTTCAAATCAAAAAGTTAGCCAGCAAGACATTTTTATAACAAAGTTTAACGGGAGGGATGAAAAGCAAAAAGTTATTAACTTACAAGGGTTGTTTTAGAACAAAAAAAGATACAGGAACGAAAACCAAATACACGTCAAATTACATGGACGATTTACATATTTAAGCCTTTTATTTTAGAGAAGAAAGTTACAATCCCATTTGAGCATATAAAAAATGCCAACACCCACCAACAAACAGAAATAACCAAAGTCAAAAATCACCAAAACCAACTAAACCCCCCACACACCACAACAGAACACAAAACACTCTACCACTGAATCTTCCTACTTTTAATTACAAAAATATGCACTTTTTTCACCCTATTTTATATTTTAAAAAATTAATATTTGAAATAGAAAATTCAATTAAATCAATGAGTGGTTTGGTAATTAAAAATGAAAATAGATGTGAAACAAAAATGTCTCACTCAAGAGTTTCAAATCAACCCTAAGCACTATTTTTAAAGATTCAAATCATTTTTCTTCATACCTTAATCTATTTCATATAGAAAGCGTTGTAGTTACGTCTTAGAGTTTTAGAGTCATTAGAATAAATTGTTGAATGAGTGCCGCAAAGACTCATCTTCATCCTTAAAAGATTATAATTTCTTTTTTGTAAACTCTTATCTAATGGATTATGCAATTATGTTTTTATCTCTTATCTTTTTCATTTCTATTTTCGTGTTTAAGTTTATTATCAATTAACCACTTTTATGGTTAGGAAATGATTAGGTAATAATTATATTTGCATGTTCAATTTGTTACAACATTTAAAATTTATTTCAAACAAATTGTTTCAACTCAAAACCTTTGAAAGTTAATCTCTTATTTTTTTTTTATTTTTTATGTTATAGTTCCTTGAGACCGAAAGGGTATGAGAATGAAAAATGTTTGTTTGATATGAGTTACGTCTTTATGGACCGAGAGGTGACGGAAACAAGAGACTGCTTTGAATGAAAACTAGATCTTAGAAGAGCCTGAAAGCGCTGAGATCTAGCTAGGACTCTTGTCATAGGCTACAGCTCAGCCTCTGCGATCATGTAGAGTTACTGATGACCTAATCTAGTAATGTTGCATGTTAAGTACTGTAAGTGTACCCCGAGAGGTGTGTCTTTACATGCTTGACATAATGCCTGAGTCGAGAGACCCCAAAGGCCATCAGGTTGCTCGGAAGTTATGTGAAGCTATAACTATCTACATTTTTCCTCAGGAAGTTGTACGAAGTTGTAGCTTTCTAAATCTTGAAAACTTCTATCTTTGCCAAGTTAATTCTTTAACGACACTTTTTTACTTCAAACTCTAAATTTCTTTTATATGCTTTATTTACTTCTACATTTTACTTTAGAACCTTAAAATATTATCTTTACTATTTGTCACTTTGAATCTTAAATAATTATACTTAGATTTGGAAATACTTAGAACCTATCCACTCCAATTCTCATGGGATCGATACTCTATTTACTCTTTATTACTTGTTGTGATAGTGTAGACTTGTATTTGCATGTATTGGAAAATAGACAACTATTTTTCGAGCATCAATGGTGCTGCCATTTTCTTAAATTTTTTGCACATAAGGTAAGTCTTGAAGTAAGTAATAAATCATGAAAATAAGACTTATATCACACACATATATAATATAGGGACGTTACAAAACCTCTCTACTTAGACTTACTCTCAATTGTTACGAACTCTTCATGCTTCAAACTTGATGAAATTCACAAAACAATAATGGATGCGGATTAGCTAGGTTTAGACACACGCCTCTTGATTGTCCAATCAAGATTGAACAATCTATATTTTTAAAATGATTTTACTTTTTAAACTAAAAGTATAATTTTAAATTTGGACCATCCAAAATGATGAAGTTGTGATTGCGTGCAATCATAGGATCATGATTACACCTAACATTAATCTAAAAATCGTATTTTTTTTAATGACAAATATTAGTTATTACTCCAATGTGCATAAAGCAATCCCATAATAATGTGAAAACAACATATATTTTTTTGGTTACTCGTGAAAACAACATATAATATAACAAATAAAATAGGGAGTTAAATATGTATATAAAATGGTGAAAATATCATTCCAGTGGGCACAAAAATAATTCAAACAATCTTGACTAAAATAAAAATAAAAAATCCAAACATATGCATACTTACCCTTGTGTGATTTCATTTGGACATTTTTATTACCAAGTATAATAGAATAATTTGAATTGATGACCTCAACACAAAATAGTCTCTTTTGTACTCCTCCTATAAATAGTTGTCTTGCTCTTTCCATTTGTATCAATCAAAATACAATCGAGACATGGCCTCTACATGCTCACTAGTATTACTTCTACTTGGTATGATGATGATGCTTACCATTGTTGTAGATGGAAGGCATAATCTGTTTGATATTCAACCTACATTAGATCCAGAAGAAGATTGGCCAGAGGTTTTTTATGAAACACCTACTGATATAGTGGGTGGAAAGCCTATATTAGATCCAGAAGAGGATTGGCCAAACAACTAATGAGACATCATTTGTTTACCAGAAATAATTTGCTTACAAGTGAACGTGGCAAAATTGGGTCTACTAGATTAGTAATAAGTATAATTGTTTGTCATATGAAGTTTTCTTTTCTTAATTTTTTTCCCCATTTACGTTTAAAATTATTTTCAGAAGTGAAGTACAATTTGCCCCTTATTTGAACAAAGGCTCAATAAATATGTCTATGTATATTGCCTCTTGTTTCAGCAACAATAATGCCAAATATCGGTGGTTTTACCTATATGATTAGTGATTACTGTACTTTCTTGTTGTCTATGAATATGACAAATCATCAATAATATTTGAGCATTCATTATTTTCATACGCTCATTTAACATATTATTTTCCCTCTTCTCATCACATCATCAACATGACATTTTACATTTTATATACATAAAAACATTTGAGTTAGTTATGTGCATCCAATACCAAAGAGTTCATCCTTATACCTTAGTATGTTGTGCAGCGGCAAAGCTACCATTATTTTTACGAGGGGGCCAAATATAAAGAAGAAAAAAAAAATTAAACACTGATATACGAAACTTAATTAATTTTACTCATATTTGATGAAACTTCAACAAAGAAAATAAAAGTTAATAATAGTTATTTATAAAAGTTGAGCTTTAAGGAGTTTTTAGAAGTCAATTTTATCCATAATTGACATTAAATAAATAGATTATCAATATTTTTATAGTATAATATCTGTTTTAACCAACAAAATTATTTGGAGTGACCAAATAATATCTTAATGGGGTAGCTACTTATATACCTAAGTTAACTATTTAAGATTTTTTTTTTTTCATTTGGGGTAACCAATGCTATCCCATCAATGTGAAGCCCTTCGCCCATGATGTTGTGACTTGTGAGCGAAACTCGAGAAAACTTGAAGATTAATAATTAAATAAATATAATTAAAATTAAAAAAAAAACTCGTGTGAAATGATGCAAATATCCATGACCGGATGCAACAAAGTTTCAATATAATATTAGTAACTTAAGCAAAGTAACTAATTAATGTCGAAAAGGATTATGTCTCTTCCATAGAGTTTATATACCATATTGTCATCAAGAAAGAGTCATGAGAAAGAAAGAATGAGAAATAGATAGATTGAGATTCATAATATTTGGATAGTCAAGAAACAGTAGCAAATCAATAATGCAGCAGACACCCACTCAAAACTTGTTCATCTCACAAGACTCTAATTATCGCAAAAATGTCTTGGTATATGTGGATGACATATTATTAGTGGAAATGCTAAACTTCTCATTTAGCAACTCATCACCAAGCTAAACTCAGACTAATTTTTTTTAAGTTGAAATAATTTCATAAAACAACAACAGCTGAACCAGAAATACAACTAGAGGCCAAGCAACAGCTAGGAATACTCTTAAACCAAGTTGTGAGCAACGGTGTTTAAGTGACGTTTAACACAATAAACTACTACATTACCAACATGACTCTTAAGTAATTTACAGTCTTGAATAATAGGATAAATAGCCGCTACACTCAATTCCGTATTAATGCGATTAACCACAGTTTCAGCATTGGAAGCAATAGCAATACAGTACTCTACAGGTTCAGTTCAGCTGTATATTGCAAGCATCATCTAACCCCAAGTGCTTCCGCCGACACTGGATCAATTTCAATGGTTTCTCTTTTCAAAGCTGAAAATTGCGCCACACCAGATTGGTTATAAGCAACCAGTCCCCATTCAGTTATACTACCTGTAAAGCAACCAGCATCAACAGAAAACAAGGATTCAGCAGTTGGGACATACTGATTCATTTGTTGGTCAGAGAGGGCTTTTCTAGGCCTATTTATTAACATCATATTGCATAAACACCAGCACAGTTCTTTTTCAATGATTAAGAACATAAGCAATGCCCAAACAAACTTATGAAACAGAAGAACCTTCAGTATAAGGACCTTTAACTACAGAAAAACTTTTACCTAAAATTCTTGCACATTAAAAAGTTGACTAATTGCAATGTATAAGGAACATTTACATCGTGTTAAAAAAAAAGGAACATTTACATTGCAATGTACAACCAAACTTGTCCATTCTAGCTATATATACTTAAATGCAACAGTGTGTCGAGAAACCAATGATGAAACTTTTACCAACTACGAGATTATTTTGTACATTGTACAGTTATTTCAACCTAAATCTAAGCTTTGTTAAGTTGCTTAATTCTTTTTATACTAGAATTTTACCCATCACTTCATCTACATTTCAGAATCTAGTTCCATAATTTCATTAACCTCAACCTAATAAAATGAGACCTTAACCAGGATGTTTTCACAACATGAAGTAAATTAGTCTAACTTCAGTATGCCAAATTTTCTTTCTCGTAAACTTCCAATTCGAGTAGTATAGTATCCAAACCAGTTGCATTTAATATTAGCTCACCAAGTATGGGAAGTGGGATATTATGCATAAATTATGTGGGTTTAGGCATCAACAGTAAACTGTGAAGCTTATTTAACTAGTATCACCTTTGTTACGATATGTTGTGATTATCTCATTATTGTATTTTATATTGTAATTATGTTAGGATTAATTAGCCTTTATATGTAATT
>Ga0315914_1006782_pt1 | contig 16100 bp, 11 predicted proteins | sample MpolenodulesMG_FD_203920 | JGI IMG/M metagenome (GOLD analysis project Ga0315914, IMG submission 203920) | Medicago polymorpha root nodule microbial communities from Los Angeles, California, United States - elongated nodules | ecosystem: Host-associated > Plants > Roots > Nodule | place: USA... | reverse complement strand
TATATATATATATATATTGTTTTGATTGATTGACAATGAAAATATGACAACAATCTATCACTTCCTCACCAAAAAAATCTATCACTATTGGTCCAAACATATTTAACGGCACTCTATTATTGTAAAAATAAACTCTTTATTAACATTTTGCTTCTTTTTTATAGCTAAAAAATAAGTAATTAGTAAATTATAACCTCTAACAATCCGTTCTTGTTTGTTATAAGTGTATTTTATGAAGTAAGTATATTTTATACGCGTAATGGTAATTGTGAATTTTTATTGTTTATTAGTTAAATTTACTATTTGCTAAAAAAAAAAATTGACCACCTCATAATATTAATGCTAGCTTTGCAGTTGACCAACAAGACATAATTAGCCAGTACGCCAAACTTCAATTTGTTTTATGATGAGAAAGTAGCTCATAAAAAAAACAAGATTATACATCACCACCAAAAGAGCTAAACTCTGCCAATTTTTTTCGTAAAATATTTCTAGATTTTGACATAGTAAATAAATAAGAGATAATATATGATCCAAAATTAAGCTATGAAGACACTATCACCAGGTTTAAACCTTAACATAAAAAAATACAAAAGTCAGAGAAGGGACGAAAAGAAAACTGAAAAATGGACCGAGAATAAAAGCATTTTAATGTTTAATTAGTAAAATCACGTGCATGCCTTCAGGACAAACAACAAGATTTGATCCAATAAAGATCTCTGTAGTATGGCTCTAGCTTTATCTTTATGGAGCTCAAGAGATTATTAGGTTAAGTCGCGGACTAGGTCGCTCTTTTTAAAACGTTTTGTGACATTGTTTAGAATTGTACATGCAGATTATCAAACACAATGTCTCCAGAATAAAACAACTCAATTACAACTGTATCCAAGTCCTACTAAACTGTAGGATCCGTTTTAAAAATACAGCTTCAAATATGGTGTTAAGGTCACTCTAATATAATATTGATGTCACTATTATGATATTGATGCCACGCTTTTTTTTGTCAGATAGCCTAGTGGCTAGAATTCACCTTATAAGGTGAATAAGTGGGGTGTTCGGGGTTCGAACTCCAGCCCCTGCATATAATAATGAATTGTCCTACCAACTGAGCTATGCTCACGAGACTAGGATCACTCGAATATGGTGTTTACACCATTCTAACCTCTAACTTCTTCAAGGGCATAAAATATTGAAATAGATTATATTCTTAAGATCATTCTTACTTTCAAAAGGACAATAAATATGAAAGGGATTATATTTTAAGAATACTCTTATTTTCAAAAGGACAAAATTTACCCAAAGAACTATGGTCTTGAGAACACTCTTTAAATCCGAAGGGACGGAAATTAGATGAAGAAAAAAATAGTTTGTCAACACAAACTAAAGGAGGAAGAAGAGAGAAAAGTTTTTTGACAACTCAAAAAAACTTTTGGTGTGAGTAGAAATGGGGGACATGAGCACTATTTATAGGTGAGGAGCCAAAGATAAGTTACAAATCTGATGGTTAGGATTAATTGAACATTACAAAATCAATAGTTTGGTCTTGCCTCATAAATGATCACTCAAAGGGAGAGTTGACTTAGGGAGGACGCATGCATGTGTGTGTTCTGCATGCGTTGGCATGTGTTAAGCACGTGTTTTTAAATTTATGCCTTATTGACTTATAAATTAAACTAATTTTCTAATATACTTCCTCCGGTCTCAAATATAAGAAAATATATTTTTTTTAGATTCATTGAGTAGTTAATGTATCTGGTCTACATTGTAAAACAGATCCATTAATTATTCAATGAACCTAAAAAATGAATCTTTTCTTATATTTGAGAACGGATGGAGTAAGTGTTTTTGAGAGTACGTTTGGTGCACAAGATATGATAGAGACATAATATAATAAGAAGGTGGATAAAAATAGGATATGATAATAATAGGATAAATATTTATCTTATCATTTGTTTGGTATACACATGGTAAGAAATTTGATAGTATTATTTTATAATTTCATGTGTTTGATGCACACTTGATAGCGATATGATAATATATTATATTTAATAACAAAATTGTCTTTGTAAACAAATATTAATTGCTTAAACAATTAACTTTTCATATTTTTAATTGACAAAAACAATACATTAAAAATAAAAATATGTGATGAATTGCATCAGTACCAAACAAAATGGAAATGCAATGTCAAAAAAGATGAAACAATGAAAATTGCATCTCTAAAAAAAACGAATTATATGTTTCAGAGGGAAAAGGGGGTTTTCAAAAAGGGTTTTGAAGAAAAAAATGAAGACGCAGTATCAAAAAAGATTAAATAATGTAATTTTCTGAATTGAAACAATATTAATTGCCTTTTGAAAAGGGTTTTGTTCTGGAAATTGGAAGGAACAAACTAGTCTTTACTTACACGGATGAAGGATCAAAAGAATTAGAAGGAAGAATTTGAGAACACAAGCAAAGGGTTATGTTTTGGAAATTTTAGGATCAGATGAAACATAAACAAAAGGGAGAAAGGAAAAAGGAAGGCATGATGGGAGAGAGGAAGAAGGAAGGCCCGATTGGAGAAGAAGAAGGATATGATTGGAGTTTCAAAGAATATGGAGAAGAGTGATAATCGCGTGTTTTGTTTTTGGAAGAGAATATCATTTTTAGGTTTGTTTTTTCCTATCAGATTGTTAATCCATTAAAAACTAAGGATTAAAATAACAAATGATAGAAATAGAAATAAATTTAATTTAATCTATCATATTGGTGCTCCAAACAGTGACATTGTCTCCCAATTTCGTGCACCAAATGGGTCGTAAGTGTATATATTGTGATTTTATGTTGACTTATTGTTGAGTATGTATATATGTATCATCTTATTCTTTTGATCATTGTTTATATCTTTATTTATTTGATATGTGATGTTAACTAAACTATTTCGTTAACATGTCTTGAGTAATTTACTTTCATTTTTTTTATGTATTTTAAGCTCTAATATTTTATGTTCCAAGTAACAAGTGCTACATGATTTTTACTGAGGTATTTGGTTGACATGTCTTGAGTACCAAGTCCTCCAAGAATTCATATTTTTGGTGATATCAGATAGAGGTAGAGGTTGCTCGTTAAATACCTAAATGGTTTTTTTATATCACAATGAGTTTAACAAAATTCTTATTTATCTTTATTTATTAATTTTGTTAAGTCTGCAGCAAATTAACCTAATTTTTTCTCTCCACTAATCCCTTATTAGGTTTGCAACAACTCTATCCTAAAATTTTGGTTCTAAATTTGCATCATATATGTTTTTCATTTCTCTCTAATAACCATGAATATTTTTCAAAGCAAAAATTTAATAGATATCTTAATCCTTATCTTTATCCTTTACTCTTTAATCTTATTAGGTTTGCAACAACTAAACCTAGAAAATTCCCTCCAAATGATCCGCATTAATTGCTAAGTGATAACCCTAATTATGTATTTCCTTCCAACACTTCTTCAATTTGAAATTCAAAAAATTTTGTTAGGAACCATGAACTGCATTAAATTACATCTATTGCTATACCCCTTGGAAAATACACAACTCTTCAACCGAGCACACATCTTCAAAATAATTAATACATTGTATAAGATCTCTTCTATTATTAAATTCTATGATATATGCAGATATGATATGTATTTGGTTGGAAAATATATTATTACTTTTAGTAAATATCAAAGTGTGATTATTCTTTTTAGAGCTATGTGTGTAATTTAGAAATTCTATTAATTGAAGTGACTTTGTTTTTCATGTTAGTAGAAATTTAAAACAATTATTACATGTCAATTTTTGATGTTTAACTATAAAAGTAATAACTAAAATTGACTTGTGCAACAATATAATATTGTATTTTTTTTTATCTTATTTCTTTATAATTTTAAAACAAAAATGAGAAGATGATGCCCCAATAATATATTGTGAAAATAATAGTCTTTAATTGATTAGTTTTTCAAAACTAAAATGTAAAATTTGATAAGATTCAAGTGTCATTGAAGGACATAGTAAGACAAATTTGATCGTAATATTGTATCTCTAATAATCTAATTTGCGTTTATTGATCGATCCATGATCTTACGGGTTAAAGATTATTCATTGGTCTCTATTATAGTCAACAAGATCCGTGCGTCGCACTGGTCAAAAGTCTAGTTATTTATTAATTTTGTTAAGTCTGCAGCAAGTTAACCTAATTTTATTTTTTTGCGTTTGATGCACGACAAGATGCCTACTGATGATAATATCCAGAAACATGGTTGCACGGTGGTTTCCGTTTGTGTTCTTTGCATGGAAAACTTTGAAACCTCGGCACACCTTTTTCTTTAATGTTCATTTGCTTCGCACCTTTAGTCATGGCTTGGTGATTTGTTGAGTTGTTCCATTGATACCTCTACGGTGCTTTCTACTATTTCTTGTGTTCCGGATAGAGGCAACTCCCAAATCAGAGGCCTTTTTATTTTAGGTGTTATTCACACTTTTCATACCATCTGGCTGGCCAGGAACTCCATTCGCTTCAACGGGTTAAAGGCCTGATAAGTGCTCAAAAGTAATATCTTTCATGTGTTAAAATAGGCTTTTTAGTGATTTGTTTTGCAAGTTATCTAAGAAAAATCAATCATTTGTTGTAAATTTACCATTTATGCTTTACATGCCTTACTCTATTCAACTTGTGCAGGAAATGGCAAGCAAGGATCAAGAAACCACTTTTTGAGCCAAGCAGAACTCGCTTAAGCGAAATCAATTTGCTTAAGCGAGAAAGTTCCAGGGAGCAACACTGAATCTCGCAACCAACTCGCTTTCATCTCTCTCGTGGAAAAAGGCAACTCGCTTACGCGAGATTTGTGTCGAGAGCAAATTCAAATTCGCTTTCCATCTCGCTTCCCAGTTCGCTCAAGCAATGTTCAAAGACTGAAGCCAACTCGCTTAAGCGAGATCAATTCGCTTAAGAGAGTTTTGTGTCGAGAGCAATTTTAGGATTCGCTTTCAAGTTTGCTTCTAGCTCGCTTAAGCAGATTTAGCAACTTCAGGGGATAAGGTCCACGTGGCATATCTCCATTGGCCAGAGTGGGATTTTTAGGTTGTTCGCTTAAGCGAGATTTCATGGATTTGGCCCATATAAATAGCTTTTTCTTCTCTTTCCAGCCATTCACTTACTGTTTTATTGATATTTTTCTGGATTTAGAGAGAGACTAGGGCATTTCTAGAGAGAGAAATACAAAGCAAGGTTGTTAGAAGTAGATTCTTACCAAGATTTGTTGAGACATCATGAATCTTAGCATGGAATCTTCATCTTTCTTTCATCCTTTGCCAAGCTTGCATAGACATATGTAGGTACATCTACCCTTGTGGGTTTTGTGGTATTCAAACAAGCTATTATGTAAACTCTTGATTTTTTTAATATATGGTTCTAGCTTATTTATTCAATATTGTTATTATTCTTGCATTTAAAGCTTTATTTAAGATTTGAAATGTTATTGACAAATACTTTTGGATCTAGGATTAGAATAAATAATCTATCTAAGTTTTCATTCTAGACATAGGATTTAATCTTTGATAATCACTTTGTAATCAAGAACTTAATGCTTTTGGATCGTTTAATAGGTTAGGAAATCGTTAATTAAACGATCCAATCGACTTTGTGATTGTTTAAATAGTTTGGGAAATCGACATTTAAATGATCCATTAGAAATCACGACATCATTTGGACACGAATGATGTTGTTGAGTGATTGTGATAATATCGTTTAAAGAGCTAGAATCTGTTATTTGATCGAGAGATTGCAGTTGTTACGCTTGGTTGATTGTCTCTAACCCCAAGCGAAATGGCCTTATCTCGTCTCGGTTTACTTTTATGTTGAATAGTTAAAATAGTTTTACACAAACAAACTTTTATACCCAAACACTTAAGGTGATAAATATTGTGAAAATGCTTATGATGGTTTATTATTACGGTTAGGCTGGAGATCTTATGCTCATGATTCCCAGTGGTCTCATCTTTTTCAGAATCGATTTTTTGTGGCTGGTAGACCTTTATCCCGTCATTTCTCTTCATCTATTTGGTCGGGTATCCGCAAACATTTGGACATAATCATTGGTAACTCGATGTGGATTGTTGGTAGTGGCGAGAATATTAATATGTGGAACGATAATTGGCTTGATGATACTTTGTTGTCGGTGCTTGATCTTCCTAACATGCTAGCTTCCTCTCTTCTTGGGAAAATGTCTTCTTTAATCTCTAATGGGCAGTGGGACTTACCGCAAGGGTTGCTTTCTATTCCGTTGGTGGTTGATCACATCCTTAACAATATTATTCCGTCGAGCCCTTTGCAAGACCAGTTGGTTTGGTTGCATTCTACTGATGGTGATCTCTCGTTAAAACAAGCTTATGCTTTCCTTCATCCAAGTGTGTCTGCTCTTCCTTGGGCCACTCTTATTTGGTGAGCTTGTATTCCCCCTTCGCACTCTTTTATTTTTTGGCGTCTGATGCACGACAAGATGCCTACTAATGATAATATCCGGAAATATAGTTGCACGGTGGTTTCCGTTTGTGTTTTTTGCATGGAAAACTTTGAAACCTCGACACACCTTTTTCTTGAATGTTCATTTGCTTCGCACCTTTAGTCATGGCTTGGTGATTTGTTGAGACATTCCATTGATACCTCTATGATGCTCTCTACTATTTCTTGTGTTCCGGATAGAGGCAACTCCCAAATCATAGACCTTTTTATTTCAGGTGTTATTCACACTTTTCATACCATCCAGCTGGTCAGGAACTCCATTGGCTTCAACGGGTTAAAGTCCTCGCTCTTGGCAGCCAAGGCCAAGATTTCCACTATGGTAATTATGTCAGGTCATGCTTTGAATGGTCACTGCATTCCTTCGACTTATGACATCCAACTCCTAGACAAGTTCCTTATTCCTCCTTCCTTCCAACGTTTTAAGGACATTGAGATGATTGTGTGGAAACCCTCTACTCTGCCTTACATCAAGGTAAACACGGATGCCTCTTTGCGGAATGCTAATGCAGCTTGTGGGGGGGCGCTTTCTTGGGAGGATTCTCCGCCAACCTTGTCGGCTGTTTGGTTTTTGAAGCTGAGGTTATGGGTTTCATTATTGCGATGGAAATGGCAGCTAGACATCATTGGAGGTTTATTTGGATTGAAGGTGACTCCACCAGTGCTCTCTTGGCTTTTGCCAATCCGTCTTTGGTTCCGTTTTGGTGGAGGAACCAATGGCATAATTGTTTCTCTCATGGTATGCAGGTGCTCTCATCTCATATATTCCGCGAAGGAAATGGTTGCGCGGACAAGCTTGCATGTCATGGTCATGCTATCTCAGATTTGGCTTGGTGGCATGTTTTGCCTGAGTTTGTTCGGGAGGACTTTTTTAGGGACCGGTTTGGGTTACCTAATTTTCGTTTTTCGTAATTTCCGTTTTCTTTTGAGGGTTTTGGTTTGGTCCCCCCTCTTGTACATATTTTTCCCTTTTTTGTTATATATATTATATGAGTGAGCGGCAGAGGATTGAAGTCCCCTAGGGGGTGCCAACCTAGTTGGGATGGTCAGCGGCTCCTTGATGTCTTCCTCACTCTTGATTCAGTAAAAAAAAGGTTATGATTAATAATGCATCAACCATATACGTTGCACAATTTGATCTAAATTATTGGTAACAAATATAATTTTCTCCCTTTAGCAAAACAATAAATGTTTTAATTTTGATCCAAATTGCGACAAATTTAAAATAAATTTAATTTTTTAATAAGATTCAGTTTGGTGATAGGCACAAGTGTTACAAATTTATTTTTAGGGGGGAATACTTAGTCTCTATGACGTACTGTTAAACAATACTTTTTCACTTAACTAAAATAAATTGCTCAGTTTAATCACCAACTATTTACCAAATACACGCAAGTAGTCAAATTTATAGAGGTAGTGAATAAAAGCTTTAATATAGAGTCTAATTTTGAACATTAGTTCAATTAACATCAATTGAAAAATGCATAAACTAAACAACAGATAGTTGGGATCACGACATCACATACAAACCTTGACATGAATAACTGACGCTAGACATACTTAGGTATTGTTTGGATCCACTGAAAGGTATAAGTAAAGATACTTGAAGGAAAGAAAGCACGAATTTCAATATCATTTCCCTTCTTTGGATGCAAAGAACGGTGGCAAGGAAAGATCAAATTGCGTTTGGGGCCTGCTGAAAAACTTTCCCCTTCACTAATGGAGAGAAAGTAGGACGACAACTACAATTTTTTTGTTGTTCCTATTTTGTCCTTGCCTACATCATTCTTTTATATATTATATATAAGAGGCATATACACATTGGAAAAGTAGCTTTTCCGTTCTCAACATTATGTTTAGCCTTTAATTACTATTTGTACAGAGTGATGGGGGTGATATATAATTATGAAATTATTAAGAAGCACGTCAGTATTCACATGATGGCGGTCTATAAGATTTGCAAATGAAAATAGAAACATATGCACATACACATTGGAAAAGTAACTTTTTTGTTTTCACCATTATGTATAGCCTTTAATTACTACGTGTACCGAGTGATGGTGATGGTATACAATTATGAAATTATGAAAGAGCACGTCAGTATTCACATGATGGTGGTATGTACTCTCTTTCCACTCACTTTCATTCCTTTGATAATAACTTAATTTGATAAGAACTTGGAGAAACCTTGATTAACATAACTGATGTTTGACATAACTACTCTCAATTACCTATGTTGAAATCTCCCTACTGATAATATTTGGTTTTAGCTTGTTATTGCAGTTTGGTTCCCCTGCTTGTTTTATTCACTTCTTTGATGCATGTGTTGTATCTATATTGCACAGAATAGTTGGTTTGTAGGTTCTGTTATAGCTTGTTGTTAGGTGGGTTTTAGGGAGTTGGGCAAGAGTTGGACTTTTGGGAATCCAGACTGACTGTGACTAGGTTTTATTCTATGCTTTTAACCTATATACAACACCCGTTTTAATGTATTTTTATTATTTTTAGTTAGCCCTTGTGCGTCTTATGCAAGCTAAGTGTTAATAAATTTGTCGATTAAAAAGATTGACAATATTTTCAATCTACAATACCACTATTAAAATCTCACTGTAATAAACTTCACACACTAATTGATTTATATCCAACCATGGGGTCAATAACGAGGTCCACATTTTTTAAAACTTAAAAGGAAACTAAATTACATAACAGATAATGTTATTCAAAATGTCATTTAACATTACAACTTATATGTTCCATCACACATTGAGTATGCATCAACAACCAGATGACATGTGACCAAAATAGAAAAAATAGACAAACCAACATATGATAGTCGCAATATGTATTAAACATCTTGATGGATCAACATCCATAACAAATTCAAACACATCAGGCTCAATAATGTAAATTTCAAAATGAGTTCATCACCTTCACACAAAAACAACTGGCATAAAATCTTTCAAGTTTCTTGTTTAGGTACCTACATTGACAAAAAAAAACCATCATCTTCAATATCATTATTATCTTTTTCGTGTAATGTTGTATTTCATCCACCAAAAACGTCGGCATTGTTAATTATCTTTGATATGAGTGTTTATTATGACATACCATACCATATTTGCTGCATGATTGAGTACGCATGCTTCCTCTCAGAGTAATAATTGGATTGACACCGCAACCATTGGTCCTCACTCAAGTGGGATGCAAAGTTTACATCAATATATGCATCTGGTAAACCACACATATTATCCTTAGGTGATAATGTTATTTTTGCTTTCAGCCTCCTAAGTTCAGCGCTGAGAATATCTGCAATATGATTGTACTCATCTACTTCCTCATAAACTCTCTCCGCAACATATCTAGAAGGTAACTAAGAACCTCAATAATGTGAGTGTCAAACTTGAGGTTTGCTTTTACAATCAATTAGTATTTGCAACTTAATTGAACAATTTTTTTTTTATTTGATAGCAATAATGAAAAGTAAGCAAAATAATATTTGTTTTAACTTTATTTATAATAATAAAATTGTTAGGGATGAGTTTCAATAGACGACTATCTTGAATTATCAAACTGGATATGATTATTTAATCACCTTACCGAATCATTACCGAATTCTCTAGATTATTCTTGTTAGAATTTCTTAGTGACAAAGTTGTTAATTCTAAAATAACCCCTAATTTCATAGTGAATTTAAGATTATAATTAAGCATGAATTAACAAGAATTCTTAAATAGATTCCAAGGTGCATCTATTCATGGACTACGAAGGAAATAATTTCTTATCTTGAACATTTACAAATTCAAATTTGATTTCACAATATAAACCATATATCAATTTAAAGGCAGCCATACTATAAAAAGCATTGAGAAACCATATATCAATATAAACCAAAATTAAGTTATATAACAAAAGTTGTCATCTAGATATATTCATCCCCGATAATAGATAAATTAGTCACTCGTGGCTTGATTACATAGAATAAAAAGAATTACACATGAAGGTAAGGGATGAGAAACTTCAATTCTAGTCTACTAGGTTAATGATGACAAATGTGGAAAATATACAGAATTGTAGCAAGTAATAAAGTAATAAGTTATCGTTTCCACAGAGATTGTCGTTCAACTAGCCAATTTACTAAACATATTCATTCAAAAACAGTAGAGAAGTATATGGTTTTGCAAGTTTGATTGATTCCACAATGTGAGATTATGTTTGGTTGAAAACCCTAAAAATTAGTCATAATGAGTAGTATGAAATTAATGGAAGTATCTTGCAACAATAATATTCCTTTGTAAAAAAGAGTTCATTTGTCTTCGCCGATGTCTCTAACCCATGTTTCGTCAAACAAGATGCACTCTACCAGGATGGATTCAAGGTAATTGGAATATATGAGTAGAAGTTAATGATGTTTTTTAGAGAAACTAATGAACCTATGAATATGGATTTTTTCACGACAGTTATGAACATAACTATATCATTTATTTCATTAATTATCCACGTGTTTCAATTTGTTTTTTTGTCCGTAAATATTATATTTTTCCATGAATAATGTTAAATAGGTTATATATTGTTTATTTATTAATATTCAATTTAGATAACTTGCTTTAGGGTCTGTTTGGATAAACAACTTTATACATATATTTATAACATGAAAGCTTATAACATAAGCTCCTATATTCAGTAAGCTATATACTTTTGAATGTATACAATAAAAAGTGCTTATATAAATTGAAGTGTTTGCACGTGTTATTAACCAGCAATTATACAATGTTAATATAATTTTAAAAAAAATAAAATTAAAATAACCAAACTTATAAAAAGAAACAAGGGTTAAATATGTTTTTGGTCCTTATAAAATTGGGAACTTCTAAACTTAGTCCTTACTTAATTTTAATAGTTTTTTTAGTCCCTACAAAAAAAAAATCTTCTAATTTTAGTCCCTATTACAACAAAGTTTGTTTAATTATCATTAAACTCTTAATTTTTTGAACGATTTTTTTGACACAAGTTTAGAACACTATGAAAGGTTCATTTACTAAAATTTAGAATTTTTTAACATGAAACTAATTAAATATGAATTTTTTAAAACGACAAAAGTTAAAAATAAAATTAACAAAATCTAGACGTTGAAATCAATTTTTTCGACAATTTTTTGCAAATGAATTTTTAGTAATGTTCTTAACACGTATGCAAAAATTTGTTCAAAAACTCAAGAGTTTAAGCATAAATTAAACAAATTTGAATTAGGAGGGACTAATACTGAGTGCAGAAAAAAATTAGGGACTAATAGAACTATTAAAATTAAGTAAGGACTAAACTTAAAAGGTCTCAATTTTGTAGAGACCAAAAACATATTTAACCCAAGAAACAAACAAAAAAAACATAAATTGATGTAAAAGAAAACTGTATAAATAAAAAGATAAATCTCTTTATAAATAAAATAACAGATAAATGTATAAAAGAAAATATCCATTTAAATAAATTGTGGCATGAGGGATTCGAAAAGGCTCCCTAATTTCTAAAAGCTCCATATTAAGCCCATGTAAAAGGTAATAATTATAGCTTATCAAAACATTGCATGAGAGCTTATGAAATTGTGATAAACTATTTTGATTGATTTATCCAAACACTTTTACAATGAGTTATGTTAGTAGACAAGATCAAAATAAGTCAATCCAAACATGCCCTTAACCTGCTACTACAAGTTATAAGATATTATTGTACTGTGGATGCGAGTTGCTTGCCTTTCACATGGTAGAAGGCACCATAAGCCACCATCTGTATATGACTGGATTTTGAGAAATACACAATGTTATTCCACACACAATGTGACTCGTTTTTGACAAAATTCACATATGATCTTTAGCTATCATGATAGCTAACAACTTGTCTCATTGTTGCTTAAGTTTATTGACCTCGTCTGCTTTTGGTGGAAATGTACCTTTTGACAATATAAGATCAACTACTCACACAAAAGCTCTAAAAGTACTACAATATGTGAACGTCGTGCCCAATGTTGATGGGCCTTCCAATAACGACTCAACAATTCAGTTTAAGCACTTGATTTCTTTTAAGAAGCAAAAAGTAATTTTATTGACTACATACTCAGTTATAAGACTCAAATTTAACTTTCGAAGAATATAGATAAAAGGAACAGTACAATGTAGATGCAGACCACCTATATTAGCATAAACTCGATCATTCTACTTCAACTAAGCCACACCACTTGCCTTTTACATTTTAGAATTTCAATATTTTACCAAATGGTCCACAACTTATTTAAAACTTTAAAGTCTACCATCATAATACTCCCCAAACATATTAGTTTATTCTATGACTAATGTTTCAAATTTGTATACAATTGCATAAAAATGTAACATCACAAATCATCCCCTTCATAAACAAGACATTGCAAAACATATTATATTATTTGGCAAACATATGCGAAAAATGTGACAATGCAAACATGCGTATCCAAAAACCACATAGTGCCAGAACAGACAAATTTCTCCATATTACAAACTTTGTCTAACCCAAAGCAGAGATGCATGCAACTAATTGTTTGACAACAAAAAACCCAAACAAGCGCTTAGGTTCAAACACTATTGAGATGTGTTGTAATTTAGACTATTTACACTTAAATGCTTAGTAAATTCCATGATGACATATTGAACACTTGTTTGTGGGTGAAATTTGAAACTAAATTTTAATTGTGTGTTTGTTATGCTGAATTACTACTTCCTTAATTGACTTATGGATAACTAGACCATTGACTCGTGCTTCGCACATGTCCTACTGACTAAAGATGCATCAATTCGTCTGTCTATAATATTTGTCAAGAAAAATAAATTATACCAAAATAAAAGATAGTAACCATATAAGTTGTATCATAAATATGGATTCACACTAATCATATCAAGATAACATTCATATTTTTGGAAAATAGTAAATACAATACTATTTATGATAAATTATAAAAACACTTCTTTGTAGATCACATTTGACGTCACATTACTATCTACACCGTCTTCATCGGTTATCAATATCCTCAACGCTTCCCTTGAAACGACCCTTGATATTGCAACGTACAATTGACCATGTGAGAACACAGAGGTTGGAAGGTATATCCCAACGTGTTTTAACGATTGACCTTGACTCTTATTAATAGTCATTGCAAAGGAACCAACCAAAGGGAATTGTCTTCGCTTAAACTTGAAAGGGATTCTTACGTCGGAAGGCATCAAACATAACCTGAGTATAAAGACATTCCCACCGATATTACTTCCAGATACCACTTTTCCCTCTAGCACAAATTTTCCCATCCTTGTTATAATCAGTCTTGTTCCATTCATAACCCTAATTGTGTATCTATATTTCTTAATAGCATCAAGAACACTCATGCTTTTTAATCTACGCTTGTAATTTGGAAATACTAATGTAATAATTGTGTTGAGGACTTCATGAGTGTGAACATCATGAGGATTCTTACGTCAAAAGGCATCAAAGATAACCTGAGTATAAAGACATTCCCACCGATATTACTTATAGATATCAATTGTCCCTCTAGCACAAATTTTTCCATCCATGTTATAATCAGTCTTGTCCCATTTCATAACCCTAATTGTGTATCTATATTCCTTAATAGCATCAAGAACACTCATGCTTTTTAATCTACGCTTGTAATTTGGAAATCCTAATGTAATAATTGTGTTGAGGAATTCATGAATGTAAACATCAATTACTGGATCACCATCAATGGTTAGCGAATATGGTGAATCGTTTTTCATATGTTTGTTCTTCTCCTGGAATCAACTTCAACACATAATCATTGATTTGTTCAACAAGTGAATTCTTAGGAGCTAAGATAGCTCTATATTGGAAGTAAGATATATCACTCATATTTTATTTTGCAACAATCTTGGATAAGTGTTATCAACAATAGATGCAAGAGCATCGCCTGAACTCGGGATAAGTAAATCGGATGGAATACTGAGTGTTATGTCCACGTCATTGCTTTCACCAACTGTTCCATCACCAACGCCTAAAACCCATTCAGAAAATGACATTCGTTCTTCAATGTCAGAATCTGATGCACCACTTAGAAGCCTCATGTTTGTAGTTAGTGTAAGAACTTCACAAAAACTTCAAAGATACGAAGAATTGATTGTACCATGTACAAAATCTTGTCTGGTACCTTTGGGTATTATCAGTAATATTTGTTGAGAAGAGTGAGTGCATTACATGATTGGAGCATTTATGTTGAGAAGACACAGTTAGAGGGAGCATCAATTGTCATTAAAACACAAGATTTCTGTTGGAACAAAATGTGTTTAACATTACCCTTTGAGTTTTGATGATAACAAGGTATTAAAAATTGTCAATTAGATATGCTAATATTTGTTCAAGTGTGCAAGACCGTAGTCAAAAATTTAGTGTCTCTTTTTTAAAGCGTAGGTTCTGGAAGAACAAATGAGAACAATGGAATCAACAAGTAGGAAGCTTGAAGCATCTGAAGAAAAAATGTTCTGAAGACAAAGTGCTCCTGAAGTGCTAACGTCATCAGAAGCACCTCATCAAAAGCAACATCACCAGAAGCTGACAACATTAGAAGCTGAAGATCATCAGGAGCTGAAGATCATTAGAAGCTGATAGAATTGAAGCTTCAAAGGCTGTTCAAATGGTTTATTGACTCCTAGCATTGCAGATGACTGGAAGAATGAAGCAACGACTAATTCAAACGGATTTGAAGGCATTAGATGCTTTTTCGTTGGAGAGAGTTGATAAAGGACAATTGTACGAAGTGTACAACCATTATCTCCACTGCTCTGATTTGTGTCTGCAATAGGACAAGAACAACAGCTATGCCTGCACTAGTGTTACTCCAGACTTGGAATGGATTTGAAATTGATCCTTCTTAGGACAATAACCAAATCAGGCAAAAGATCATTGGTGATTTGATCAAGCTTCAAACGACTCTTTTTGATGTGTTGGCAATTCACAACGTCTCTTTCACACCTCTATATAAAGGAGTGAAGACTTAGAGAATTGTGAGAGACTCAATAACAATTTACAAGCGCCAAAACTCTGCTGAAATTGTTCTGCATCAAAAGTTCACTTAGAATTTCTTATCAAAGTTCATATCTTAGAAATTTTAGAGTCTTAAGAGTCTGTATCTGATTTGCATTGTGAATACCACTGATTGTATATCAAGTGTTCAACCTCAAACAAATTTCCCTGTAATTCTGTTTGAATAGAAGTTTCTTGCTTGTGTGCTAGAGCATAAGAAGTCTCTTGATTTAGTTCAGGAGCGTAGGAAATCTCTTGCAGTTATGCCTGAGTAGTTTGAAGTCTCTTGCTAGTTGTAGTAATCAGGAGTTGTAATTAGATATTACATTTTAGTGAACTCTCCTTGGAAGTGCAAGGGGGACATGACTACTTCCAGTTTGTGGAAGGAACCTGTATAATTGATTTCTCTCTCTCTCTCTCTCTCTCTCTCTCTCTCTCTCTCTCTCTCTCTCTCTCCCTCTCTCTGTTTTTATTAGTTGCATTTAGATTCTGATTATCACTTCA
>Ga0315914_1006777_pt1 | contig 16105 bp, 9 predicted proteins | sample MpolenodulesMG_FD_203920 | JGI IMG/M metagenome (GOLD analysis project Ga0315914, IMG submission 203920) | Medicago polymorpha root nodule microbial communities from Los Angeles, California, United States - elongated nodules | ecosystem: Host-associated > Plants > Roots > Nodule | place: USA... | reverse complement strand
ATCAATTCATAATGCGACAACGGAGCTTTGATATTGGAACAAGTGAAATTAGACAAGGGTTGTGAAACATGAGAATAGTCTAGCAAACCTTGAGACATATAAAGTTTCGTTCTTCAAGGATTCTAATAGCAATCAACCATGAGAATAGGCATGGTTGCTAGAGGAACACACTTACTAACTTCGAAAGAAGCTTTGATACACTTAAGAGAAACTTGTCTTTAGAAAGTAGGTCGAATATAAAGTTTAGGTTTAGGGTTTGTTTTGTGAAGGATTTGTCGTATAGATGAACCAATAATCCCAAGGCGTTTTTATTTTTATTATTTTCTTTTAATTAAAAATCTAAACTTTATAACTCAAAACACTTTTCTAATCATTGTTGAAAGTTAATTGAATTCATAACTCCCTGTCAGAACGATACTCTTTTTACTACTTCGGTAGAACCGTCCATTTGCGGTTTTACTCATCACTTTCCTCTTCCTTGACCTAACTACAAACCAATCTCCCATATGCCCCTCGTTTTCTGCCACCCAGGCTGGACCCCTATCCCTCCCAGTGTATCTCTCTACCGGAGATAAGCTCCGACGCGGTTGCCACTGAACAAACCTAGGCCGACCACCACGAAGTCTCTCATCGCTCTCTTTCATCGCGTTTTTTAGGAAAAAAAATGTTTATAATAGAGATACTTTTTCTATTATTGTTATTTAAGTTAATTATCTTTATAAACTCAAGAATTAACTTGACTATTTAGTTTATTTAGTTCATAAGATTTTACATATTTAGTAGTACATCTATAGGTGTTGTTATTGTAGAATATACTTTTAAATAGACTTTCAGATTTTATCAAACTTTTTAACAGGTTAAACCTCAAAAATTAGTTATGGACAGGTAATATAATATGTCATATACCATTTTAAAAGACCATTTTTACCCCTTACTGTTGATACAAAGTTGGGCATAATTAAGATCAATTGTTAAAGATAAGGTTAATTGTGTCCCGTGTGTCAAACCCCTAACGAAGATGCATTGATGTTCCATCCTAAACATGTTTGGTAATATATGTTTGAAATACAAAATAGAGTATGCTAAATGTATTAACGAAGTATCTCAAAAGTATTTGAGAAGTAATCGAATCTGATATATATCTCTTTGTTATTCTCAAAGGGGCTTTAGTTGACTTAGGATTTAGGTTTGATAGTTTTAAAAATGTTGAACACCTCAACTGGTTTGAGTAAAGAGATTAAACTTTAAAGAAGTAAAAAAAAATAGAAGTCAATTTTACTCGCGAAGTCAATTTTGTTCTATCTTTCACATGGTGTTGATGATTGTAGTGTTTCCATCTTGAGGCATCACTAAAATTAAAAACATAATAAATCGGTTTTTTTCAAGAAAAGAAAAAGAGAAATTGTATTGTTTTTCCTGAATGAGTTAATTGACAATGATGATTATAGTCTTTTCACGAGAAACGCCAAGCTTTTTCTTGGCAATGTATGTAAAATATTTTTTGGTAGTGTAGAAACGACAAGCTTTTCTTTTTTTTGACAAAACAAGCCTTTGTAATGAAAGTCCAAAAGTGTTTTTTGTTTTAATTAATTAGAAACAAATTACAAAACTTATCTTACTTTTACAATTGGTTGAATAATAGGTCCTCGTGAGCTTAGCTCAGTTGGTAAGGACAATGCATAATATATGCAAGGTCTGGGGTTTGAACCTCAGCCACCACAAAAAAAAATTGGTTGAATAATAGTAAGTTGATATTTTAGTACTCCTTGAGTGCTATATTAGATGACCTAGTTGACAATGTGCATTATTGACTTGACATACTTTGACAATATTTTTCTACTAATATACAAAGATAAATGATATCATATAAGATGTTGGATTCGTCTCGATGAATATTTTCCAAATATTAAATTTTCATAATTTTTTCTAATAGATAATTAAGATATTAAAGATAAAAATATGCATTGTGTGTGACATAGTCAACTGTGTATCTTAATATGGGACGGAGAGAGTAAAAGATAAGTGAGAATAGATTTGCTAACTTACTCATTCACGTTAAAAAGTTTGAAATAGTAATATTGTATCGGAACTTGTACATTTTATATTAAATATATAATTTTAATAAATAATTGTTCTTTTTTCAATGTAAAGTTACCTTTAACGTATGCAATTTAAATAAACCTGGTGTTAGCTTAAGATTGAAGTATGCATCTGTTCTCAAATTTGATTGTGTTTGTGCTAATTTCGGTAGACTAAAATAAAAACCGTGTATTATTTAGTCCCAGTCAATGGTACACACCAGTCGCCACAAAGCGTGTATTCCGTTTTCATGCTAATATTAGCTTTTGGAAAAATCCTCGTTCCGAAAGAAAAGCTTTTCGAAATACTTCACTTTTTTTTCCTTCATAATAATTGAGAAAACTATTGGTTTTAGAATTACAAAATACCTTTCCCTCAAAAAGAATTAGAAAAGACCTTAAAATGATTACTACGTAGCAGATTATTGGACTGAAAGGTTTCGCGGCGCTGTCTAAAACTGTGGAAAATAGACCATCAACCATACCGTCTTGTTTATACCGTCTGTTCTAGGGGTAAAGCACTGTTTCAACGCGGGCCGCGAGAACGGTACCAAATCGAGGCAAACTCTGAATACTAGATATGACCCTGACGGGTCAAGGTCGGCCTGTGAGACAATGGGGAATAAACTTCATCGTCGAGAGGGAAACAATCCAGATCACCAGCTAAGGGCCCTAAATGATCGCTCAGTGATAAAGGAGGTAGGAGTGCAGAGACAGCCATGAGGTTTGCCTAGAAGCAGCCACCCTTGAAAGAGTGGGTAATAGCTCACTGATCGAGCGCCGAAGATGAACGAGGCTAAGCGATCTGCCGAAGCTGTGGGATGTAAAAATGAATCAGTAGGGGAGCGTTCCGCCTTAGAATGAAGTACCCGCGCGAGCAAGGTTGGACGAAGCGGAAGCGAGAATGTCGGCTTGAGTAACGCAAACATTGGTGAGAATCCAATGCCCCGAAAACCTAAGGGTTCCTCCGCAAGGTTCGTCAAGGAGTGGTTTCAGAAGACTTACAGGACCAATTGGAAACTTTCAAGAGTTATGGGACTAAATTGAGAAAAAGAAATAGGTTAAGGGACTTGCTGATGAATTAAGCCTAAAAAATATATATCATTTAACTCAAGCTCAAGCTCAATCCGTTAACCGGCTAGATGGGTGTCGTAGTCGCGTGTGATATATTATTTTCGTGAGTGGTCAATCCGTTTACAAAAGTGAGCACAACGGCATCCTTACCAATGTGTTTGATATATCCAACGTAAAACTTTCACTTATTTCAATTCACATGATAATAATTTTATCAAATGTAAGACTTGGTGTTTAGTCTTTCAACTTACACTTTTGTTGCAACAAAAATATTGAAATAATTAAAAGGACACAATTTTATTGTTTTGCCCACGGGATCAAAAAACTTAGGACCGGCCCGGGATATAATATTATATATACCTGGGTAATTAAACTTTGTTGACATACATTGCCTCTGTCATTGCAAATCAAACAAACACATTCTCTCATCAAAATCCATGGCTTACTCTAAAATTCTCTTTTTCTCAATCCTTATTCGATTCCTTTGTTTTGCAACTATCAAGGCACAGGACTCTACTTTTCTGCATTCCTATTGTTCCTCCAATCATACCACAACCAATAGCACCTACCAAATCAATCTAAGGACCCTCCTCTCTTCCTTGTCATCAAAAGCCACAGGCAACACCGAATTCTACAACACCACAGTCACTAGTATAAACCCCTCTGATTCTGTCTATGGATTGTTCATGTGCAGGGGTGACGTCTCCTCTCAAACCTGTGATGAATGCATAGTTAATGCAACTCAAAAACTGTTCTTAGATTGCCCATTATCCAAACAAGCTGTGATTTATTACGAAAATTGCATGGTTCGATACTCCAATGAGTCTTTCTTTTCCACTGTTGATACACATCCTTCGTTTGTAATGTGTAAGTCCGCCAACGTCTCAAACACGAAAAGATTCCAACCTTTATTGTCTTCAACTATGCATAAAACTGCAGACATATACAAGAAGCAGGCAACAAAAGATGCACGTCGACTTATTGGAACCATAAACAAGAAGTTTGCAACAAAAGAAAAACGAGTTTCGAAAAATCAGACCCTGTACTGTCTAGAACAGTGCACACCGGACTTGTCCCCTAACAATTGCAGAACCTGTCTCAATAGAGCTATTGAATATCTTCCACTGTCTTGTGGTGGAAAGCAGGGTGGGAGAGTTCTTTTGCCTAGCTGTAATGTTAGGTATGAACTATATCCTTTTTATAGGTCTATCAATACTTCTTCACCAAATGAGCTTGTTCCTCAAACAAATGATTCAAAACAAGATTCTAGATTTTCACAAGATCCAATTTATCTTTCCTATAATTGCCCAAGAAACTACAGTGCAATCCCTAACAATAACTTCAAATTACTTCTCTCTTATTTGGCCTCCAACGCCACAAATGGTAAAAAATCCCATACTGTTAAAGTGGAAGAAATGTTGTATGGCCTCTTCATGTGTCGAGGTGACCTTCCCGTTCGCCTCTGTGGTCGATGTGTGAAAAATGCAACTGATCAAATATACTCAAAGTGTCTTTCATCTCCAAAGGGTATAATTTGGTACAGCCACTGCTTCCTTCACTATTCTGATCGGAAGTTCTTCTCTAACATCGAAACAAGTCCTATATATAGAGATATAAATATCACCAAACATTCTATCACAAACCAAAACTTGTTCACTAGTACATTATCGAATCAGTTATCTCAACTTGCGAATGATACAGGGGACAGTGATGATAGATATATGACTAATTCATTAAAACTGAATGCTAGACAAACCTTGTATTCTCTTGGACAATGTACGCGGGATTTGTCTAGTGAGGATTGCGCTACTTGTCTAAATGATGTGATCGTTACAGCAATTCCATGGTCAAATTTGGGTAGTGTTGGGGGCAGAATTATGTACCCTAGCTGCAATCTGAGGTTTGAATTGTTCCAATTTTACATGGAGGGTCACAAAGCTCAGCCGCCTGGGAGTCCTTCTCCATTACCAGACAATGCAGGTAAGGTTTGTATTGTTTATTACTACATTGAAATTATGAGATTTATAAATGTTAATTATTTTGTGCAGAGAAACGGAAAATTGTCTTCGTTGTTGTCCCTACAATTATTTCGGTGATGCTCTTTTCTATTGGCTACCTTCTTAAGAAAAGGGGAAGAAAGAGTCGTAGGACTATTCTTCGAGAAAATTGTAAGTACTGTCTGATTTATATATGACGAAAGGTTCTTTTGATCTTCCAATTTCTTATAAGATTTAAGAAGTTTAATAACTTAATTTAAAAACTAAATCAAATAAATTGTATCTACTATCTAGTTGGTGAAGAAAGTGCCACTTTAGAACCCCTACAATTAGATTGGGAGGTAATTGAAGCAGCAACCAACAACTTTTCTAAGGACAATTACGTTGGCAAAGGCGGGTTTGGAGAGGTTTACAAGGTGAGAAAATGCAAAAATAGGAAACATTATTGAAAACTTTCAAGCCATTGTTTTGGTATTTTCTATAGTTAGTTATCATTTTCACTCTATCTCAATTGAAGAGGAAAATTCATAATCAAATATATTTGATAGAAGACCGTTCCTTATGTTTTTAGGGTATACTTGTTGACGGACGAGAAGTGGCTATAAAAAGGCTTTCAAAAAGTTCTAATCAAGGTGTAGAAGAGTTCAAGAATGAAGTTTTGTTGATAGCCAAGCTTCAACATAGAAATCTAGTGGCTTTTATTGGTTTTTGCCTCGAAGAACAAGAGAAAATACTTATTTATGAATTTGTGCCCAACAAGAGTCTTGATTACTTTCTATTTGGTTAGACACTTTTCACTTTAAACTCTTTCATTTGTCAATATTTAGATTAAGGTATTACATATATAACTTTTTCCTATATATTGGCTTAATTTTATTTCGTGAACTATTTTGTAGATTCTCAACAACAAAAGTTGTTAGCTTGGGTTGAACGCTTCAACATCATAGGAGGAATTGTTCGAGGGATTATTTATTTGCATGAACATTCTCGACTCAAAGTTATACATCGGGATCTCAAGCCTAGCAATATTCTATTAGACGAAAATATGATTCCTAAAATTTCAGATTTTGGTTTGGCTCGAATTGTTGAAATAAGTCAAGATGAGGGAAATACAAATAGAATTGCTGGAACATAGTAAGTTTTGAATGTTGACTCCTCTGTTATCTTTTTCTACTTTTTTTTTTGGTTCAAATCTTTTCGCACAACTTCATAATTAAAATACATTTAATTTATTTTGTAGTGGTTATATGTCTCCGGAATATGCAATGCTTGGACAATTTTCTGAAAAATCGGACATTTATAGTTTTGGAGTTATGCTTTTAGAGATCATTGCTGGAAAGAAGAATAAAAGTCCATTTACTCCACACCATGTTGCTTATGACCTCTTGAATCATGTGAGTGTAATGATCTAGCAGTGGTATCCTTTCATTTTTCCTTTTATGATAAATGCTTATACTCTCGAGTCAGAGCATTGAACAATCTTTAGTCGGACTTTATATATCTTTTGGTCGGATTTCGAGTTACGAGAGCTTCTTTTCCCTGATAATCGAAGAGTTAAGAACAAAAAAAAAAATCTTTGCACTTAAGTATATCACATACGACCAAGATAATAATTGAGAAATAAAATTTCACACATTATTTCAGGTATGGAGACAGTGGATGGATCAAACACCTATAAGTATTTTGGACCCAAATATTCAAGAAGATTATTCTACAAATGAAGTCATTAAATGCATTCAGATTGGTCTGTTATGTGTTCAAAATGACCCGGATGCTAGACCATCAATTGTGACAGTTGCTTCTTATCTTAGCAGTTATGCAATTGAATTACCAACTCCAAAAGAACCTGCGTTTTTCTTGCATGGTAGAACTTATTCCGACGTTCTTGCACTAGAATCAAGTTCTACTCAATCTGCCAATAGTTCTGCACTGTTCTCATACAATCAAATGTCTGCAAGTACTTTTATTCCTCGATAGTTTATTAATTTTTATAATAGTTGTATAATTGTTGTCAACAAACTATGTTTTCTAGTATCAAATAGTATAAGTTTGAAAAGGATTTAGGAAATGAATATTTTTAATTTGTGCGTTGTTGGATTCTTTTTTGTTGATGAATGGTGTAATTTGCGTCAAAGTTGATTTAATTTACCTGCTATATAATGCTCCTTGCTTCAATATGTTGAGCTTCAAGCTCTACTCTGAAGCATGGGTACTTGTAAAATGGTAAAGTATCGGTACCAGGTACGCACCTGTATGGGGTATGCGTACGTACTCATGGTACTCCATTCTTGCTCATTATTGTATTGTGAGTGAAATTTGAGGCTTTCTCTTATACATTAATATGACAATATACTATTATTTGTGTGTTTGAGTTACTTTATTGTTGTAACCAACTCTAAATTTCGACTTTTTAAACTTTTAATGTGATTTTTTTTTTGTGAATTGAAGAATTTAATTCCTTTATGTTATATTCTATAACAAAATTTATGATCTTATTGACGTACATGTACCTTACTTTTTCTAAAATTGACGTATTTTCGGACCGGTACCTGTATCGTACCCGTACCTATGCAACATAGAGCTCTAGCTCCTTCTCAGTAGCTACTGAAGTGACATCTTCCATTTTCTATAACATCTTGCAATTGGACCATGTGCTCTTTCATATTTCAACTTTCAAACCATTAACAGCCAAACACAAACAATTCATATAAGCAAGCACTTAAAGATGGAAACAGAAAAGTGGTACTGATAACAAATAGAGTATTTTCACCTTGTTTTACAACTGTCTCCAAGGCAAGAAGCAGAGTATGCTCTACAGACCAATAACAAATAGAATCATAATGTATCCATACGAAGAAGTAGACAACATTACACAGAATCAAGACACTCGTCTCCCTAGAACCTATAAAATCTATCATCATCATCATCCATGAACTGTAAATGAGGAAAAAGTCAGTATAGTAATAAAGACACATAGTATTCTTAAGGTAGAATAATTTGTAATAGCAAAAACACACAAAAATCAAGGGTGTTCTCTATCCTTAACATCAACTTTTAGCATGAAAGTTGACACTAGCTCAATTAAATGATGTCAATGTTAAAAAAGCTCTGAATTCTATAACATTAAGTAACTTCAAATGATAAAATAGGTTCATGTGTGGATATCACAATGGTAACAAGAACATATGCACATTGAAGCCTCACCATTGCACTCAAATAAAATAGTGAAACATGCATATTGCAAAAAGACAATCAAATTGAACACTAAATAAAATCAAGAAAACCATGATCCATCTCAAAGATTGCATTCTTAGTATCTATAATATAGAGCACCATAATCACATCCTACAACATCAGTCACCTACTTCTGATATGACCTGATCAACATCGCTTATCAACATCACAATACAAATGTAGCAATGTAAAACTAGTAAGGTCTCCTTTAATCTCACCCAGCCAGAATCTTCAAGAGATGGTGTCCTACTAATCAAGGTAGTCAGGAACGAGTCCCAGCACGTAGGATCGTCCGTTCCTACGTGCTTCCCACACCCTACGAGTCCCAACTAGTAATGTTAATGAAACTTCTTCAGTTGCTTCTTCAGCTCCAGTAGTACCTTCATCCGTTTCTGCTAGGGTAAGGCCAAAAGGAAATAAAACTGATCCAGCATGGGAGTATGCTATTTCTATTGAAGCATGATCAAGAAGGTTGAAATGCTATTTCTTCATCACGACATTTAACATTGTTTGAAGAAAAAGCTATAGCTTGATTCTCTTAACTAATAAATTGGGGCTAATTGTTTGCTCTTCTCACAACAAAAAACACTCACTCCCAATTGAATGGATGAATGTACCCTTGCGTGACTTAAGTCACGCTCGGTACTTTCAGCGTGAGTTAACTCACACATGACGTAAACTCAACGTGACATAACTCACGTGGGATGGATGTACTGTTTTGGTACAAAACCCATCAGTCCCACACTCCAACAGCCATTTTCTTTCCCTCTTCACCTCCAAAAACGTAAAAGTGCTAATTTTTGGGTGAAAATCTTCATTTCAAATCATTGCAAATCGTCAGGAAGCAAGTTTCTACGCTCATCATGCATCAAAAATCAGGTAATGTATCATCTTAACTCTTGATTTTGCTAGTTTTTGAGGTATGTTTGTCAGTTTGGGAAGCATGATGAACGTGAGTTAACGTGAGTTAACTCACGCAGGTGTTAGGGCATCGAGACATAAGTCATGCTAGTGTAACGCCCAGTTTTGAAATTTTGTGCCAATTATTTTTTTCTTTGTTAGCTTGTTGCACAAGTTATATATTTTTTTCCTTGTTATTTTGTTATTCAATATACATAGTGATGGTTGAAAATGTAGCAGATGATGGCGTTGAGCCGAAACCGGCCATAATTGAAGCTTCTAGCGATGTCAAACCAACCCTTCAAGAACGTCTCAAAAGATCCACTTATTAGATGAAATCCACATCAAATAAGCAATGCATCAACTAGGATTTCCGGAAGACACAATGTTGTCTCCACCTCCAAGAAAGGTGGTAACCAAGGGAGAACCTAATAGGGTGAGGTCTACACCGAAAGAGACATCCAAGGGTGAGGTGGGAGCGTGTTGATTCTGAATATCCCGATAGTCAATCCTCACAACCCAAGATATCACTTTCAAAGAGGAAAGGTGCACGTCTTGGCACTTACTCCCGCTCACAAGCTTCAATGCCTACTACAAAACATTTTAGGAATTTACCATACATTACACAAATGTCAAAGATCATGAGACCTTCCATTGAAAATATTGTGAATGTGAAAGGGTATGATAATTGTGAATTCCGGGTCATAGCTAGACACATGGGCATGGATGAGGAAAATCATGTATTGGTTCCTAGTGCACTTATTCATGAGTTGAAAATAATAAAAGTGACTATTTGATATTTTGTTCGGTGAAGCGTTTTAAATATATATATTGGATGGTTTACACCCTCCAACAAATAATGGTGGAATTGCGCTTGAAGATAAGTGGTTGACATTACCGGATATGGGTTACATTGTTGCAACTTGCTACAATAGAGTTGTTGTTCAATTAGTTTTGCCCGAAAGAGGTATATGTGAGACATATTTCCTAATCTGAGGTGCTCTACTACTTAACCCACATTCCAACATCTTGTGTCTTGGCTTAATTCCAGCCCGCTTTCATCATATTTATTTGAAAGACAGTTGTCCATTACTACCGTCTTGTGGGGAGTGGAGGAATCACAAGAGTGGTGAGGCGGAGTAATGAGAGTTTTTATTTATGGATAGACAAGCCTTGTTCACTGACCTCATGTCCAAAGAGCTGAAGCCGCCGAAAAAACCAACAATTGAACACAATCCAATTTATTGTGAAACTCCCACTCCGGAAAAACCAATAGGAGAATTTGAAGTCATTGAAGAAGATGAAGATGATGCACTATCACTAGCTAGATAGATAGGCCACGACACTTTTTTGTCCGTGTTCGTCCTATTTTTTGTCGATATTACATCGACATATTTTTTAGTGGTCGGTTATGTAACGCCGATATTTGTGTCCAATATGTAACTAACAATATATGTATTATATAAATATATAAAGTGAAATATTTTTTTGGTGGCCGGATATGACACGCCAATTATTCCTCGCAATTTGTGGTCTTTAATTATTCAACTATTTATTTTATCTTTCATTTAGTTTTATTCACATACTTGTTATTCCATTAATTTTTTTGAAGTGAAACATGTCTGAAGATGCACAAGTTAAAGTTCAAGATCATGTCTGATATTGCGCCACGAATAAAAAGATTAAGGTCTTTTAAACCCTCACCGACAAGTTGGACGAGTTGAAAACACAACTTAACAAAACATCTCATGTTGGTCCATATTGTTGAATATCAAAGAACATGTCATGTATTTGTACAGGTGCCATGCGTGAATATAGGGGAGGATAAGGAAGAGGACTTTTGGAAGACCGTGTATTTTCCACAAGTTATTCGTGATGATAGAGATGTTTAGAGTTATCCGTGATGATAAAGATGTTTAGGGTTTAGGGTTTAGGGTTTAGGGTTGAAAATAACATTTTACATCTTTGTGTCTGATCCATTGAAGTGTAATATTTATTAACGTGTAATAGTCTAATGTGTTCGAATTTGTATCCGTAATCTTGCATTTTAATGAATTTGTGTTATGTGTAATTTAACGAAGAATATGAGTAATTTTGATTGTTTATGTGGGATTATGTGATTTTGTGTATTTAACGACGAATTTGTGTAATTTGGATCGTGTATGTGTGATTAAGTGTGATTAAGTGATTATGCATCATTAATGATGAATTAGTCTAATTTGGATCATTTATGTGTGATTGTCTGATTAACGACGAATTTGTGAAATTTGGATCGATTATGTGTGATTATATTATTATGTTGTTAAAATGGTGTAATTCGGATCAATTATGAGTGTGTAAAGATTATAGTCATTAATGACTTAGTTAATGGTATTTAATATTGTCTGCTACTATACCAGTACCCAGCATCAGTTCACCCACGTTGACCTGTAATCAGCATGAGTTAACTCACATTGTATTTCAACGTGACTTAAGTCACACTAAGTTTAACACATGTGCGCCTTAACTCACGTGGGGGATATTTTTGTCAGTTTGTGTGGGAGTGAGCAATTTTTTATTGGAGAAGATCAATTTTCTATGTTTTGGATGTCACTCCTAAGGTTTCCATATGGGCCATGACATGGACCCCTCCTAGGATCACATTGGAAGTATGACCCTTGAAGAAAATTTGAACCATCCACACCGCATCCAATGTCTTCTGCTCGTAATATGCTCATAGTCGTCCCTTGAAGACTACAATTGTTCGTTCAAGATAGTTGTCCAAGCAAAGGTTCTAGAACTAAAACCGTAAACCTAAACTATATATACTAACTCAAGGGCATTGACTTAGGTATACATACTCTTACCCTAAATGCCTCATCACCCACAACACTTACTGACTTCACTATTGGAGTATGTGCATGTGCTCCACCCCCATTCATTATAGAAGAAGGATGATGTTGACAGAAGTACCCTACTCAAATTTCATTCAATGCCATCACCCAAGGATATCATGTTTGGCAGGATCATATACATGAGTGGGGTAATATGGCAAAAACAACTCAAATCAAACATTAGTTTATAAATAGTTTTACACTAATGACATTCATCATTAAAATTCTTTCATAAAATAACAATAATATATTTAAAGGGAAATGAAAATAATATTTTAGCAAGTGGTGTATTAATAAAAAAAAATGAAAAAAAGTGATATAGGGTGTATATTTACATATTAGGGTGCAAATAGGATTCTCACTAACTTATTTCTGGATGAGTCCAACATTTATACATGATAAAATGACTGCTCAAGCCCGATATACATAATAAACCCATCAATTAAACAAATAAAAGTACCAAATTGACATAATATGAAATCATAATTGAATTAGAACCCTAATTTTTCAGTGAGGAAAACAAAAAATACGAAGAACGATGTCTGGTTCTGCTTCAACTCCAACTATCAATCTCAATGTTGATGAAGACAAGAAATCCGACGTCTTCAAACACGTCTACTTGAAGGTCAAAGGTCAGGTACACTTTTCCCTTTCTTTTATTTCAATTAATTTTATGTTTTGAATTTTTTATTGATGTATTTTTGTTACTTTAAATTTTCATTATTGTTATGATTCTTATTACATATGGTATCCTTAAAATTTATGTATACTAATAATGTGTTCAGTTTTATGGATGGGTATTATGTTTGATTATAAGAATATTAGATAAATTAATTTTATGTGTTGAATTTTCTGATTGATGTATTTTTATTACTCTTAATTTTCATTATTGTTATGATTCTTATTACCAATCTAATTCTTAAAATTTATGTACACTAAATGTTTTCAGTTTGATAGATGGGTATTATGTTTGAGTATGATAATATTAGTTAAGGTTTATCATTTGTTTTCTTCTATAATTTATAGAATTCAATTCACAATCACATAATTAGACTGATCCCCCCACCCAAAAAAAAAACTTTCGTTATTTGGTATATCAGTTTATATTCCTACGTCAATTCTTTCGGTACAATAATTGGCATGCAATGGAGTTTACCTTTTCTAGTTGATTTTTTAGGCTACAAATAGGACAATGAAAGTGTTCTTAAGATAAATATTATTCTGGACCGGCAAAAGCCTAATGACATGTAACCCAACAAGCTAAGGCCCAATTAAAGCATTGGAGCACGCCTTGACCTCATCTCCGATATTCATGCCATCTCTAACTGCCCCCCTTGATTATGTCGTGTCTCACGGGGACAGTTAGCGCCCACATCATCTATTTAAGGATAAATGAGCATCACCCTCAAGGTAGACTGCACTTTTTACCACATTTCGCACATAACTACTACTCTAAAATACTAACTTGTGCGGAGTGCTGAAGTGCATGCTTGCACTTTTCTCCTTCACCATGAAGATTCAACCTCGGCCACAACAGAGCACCGTGAACCACTGCTCTATATCTGTGATTTTCACTCAATAGATCATAACGCAAAGATGCAATTGAAGAGTAGTTAAAAATATTTTCAAACAATATAAGTGGTTGGTTGGACAATTTGTTAATCAATTAGTTTTTTCTTTGTCTTGTCTAAGCTATTCTTAAGGTAACAATAAGATCACCAATTTACTAAAGATTACTGGAAAAAAAATAAAGAAAATGACATTTTGAGTCAATTAGGAGTATGGTGTAACTAACATAAATCTTATTTGATAGTGTTCATAGAGAATTTATTCTTATTTTAAGTTTAACATTATACAAGTTTATTTTAATTTATCTTTATAATTATAGTAATGATTTTATTATATTAGTATCATATATAATAACAATTTGTGTATGCATATTGTTTACCCATATAATTGTGAACTAGGTGACTGTTATTTGATGTGTCTCGGAATATGAGATCCTAAATTTAATATAAAAGAGTTTTTTTTTATTAAATACTAAAATTGTTATTAACTTGTTGTTAGTTTCATGTCTTAGAGAATTATCATAATATATTAGGAAAAAAAATTTATTAACTTTTCAGTTAGTCACACGGACTTATGTTAAACATTAGTTAATAAAATTCTTGCAGTTATAATTTTAGGGAGATTTTGTGTGTGTGTGTGTATATATATATATATATATATATATATATTGATTGATTGATCTATCCGGTGGAGACGAAAGGAGGCAATAGTAATGGTGCAGTGCTCTAGTGCAGTGGTGATGAAGTCTTCGCGGTGGAACGGAGGGTGCATGCAGGGAAGTTAGCACTCAAACGCTCAAGTTAGTGTAGGAAATGAGGTTGAATATGTAAAAGTGTGTGGGAAATGAATCGTACCTTGAGGGAGACGCGGAGTCACCCCTATATATAGAGGAAGGATGTGCTACTGCTTCCGTGAAATGTGACACCTCATCAGGGGTCCATTTGAGGCCACATGTACGAAAGATGATTCAATGGGGACTGTTTCAATAAGGTGGGGTGCACCGGCACTAGTGTGCTTACTCAAGTGATGTGCCTTGATCTGGAGGACTTCCTGTCGACATGTCATCACAGGATTGGCCTTCTGACCAGTCCTCTCTCTATATATATATATATATGTGTGTGTGTGTGTGTAGTTTGACAATCATGCAAATTTTTCATTTGGTTGAATGTTTTACATGATATCTATTTTAATTATTTTAATAGTATTGATAGACATTGTTTTTGGACACTTTCTCAACGTATTCTAATTGTAGTTGTAACGTTTTGCATAAGCAAGTTTATATTCTTTGTGCTTGTTTGACGGTAATTGATTCAAGTTTTTGCTATCGGTAAAAAGTTATTTATTTCTTCTTCCTTGCCCTACTTTTGTGTCCTTCATAATCCCCTGTCAACTAAAAATCATGTTTATCAATATTATTGTTATATCACTTGACACTTTTTGGATTTTCAATAACTTTTAAGTAATGATGTTCGACTATGTGTATGCTTAAAGTGTCCAAAGAACACTATTTTAATATTGTGCCTCTATTTGACAATACTATGTCATTTCCTTTATATGGTGATTTTAAATGTAGAATGATGGTCATATGATTTATTCGATGTTGTATTTTGTTATGCACTATATCATGCTTGGTTTCATCACAACGAGTCAACAATATAAGACTAATTTTTATATGATTGCAGGATGGAAATGAAGTCTTCTTTAAGATAAAGAGAAAGACTAAATTAAAGAAGATGATGAATGCATATTGTGATCAAACATCCGTGGACTTGAAATCGATTGTTTTCTTATTTGAGGGCCGGAAAATACGAGCAGAACAAACTCCCGATGAGGTATGTCTTTCAACTTGAATACTATTAACACTGGAAAAATATGTTACAAAATAACACTACAAATTTTATGCATAATTTTTCAGCTTAAAATGGAGTGTGTTGAAGGGATCGATGCCATGCTACACCAAACTGGTGGAACCCCATTAATATAGAATATTATGTTGGTTTTTGTGAAAACTTTAATACATCACTTGGAAGTATTTACTTGGGTGTATGTATCCTATGGATTTATAATATGAGAATTGTGATAAATTAACATCTTTATTGTATACCTTGCTTGAAATATATGATATGCTCTTAAGGATGGAGTTTTGTCAATTACATCCTCTTTGAAATATAGAGTATTATCTTAATACTTTTACCTTTTAGAATTTGTAGTATAATTTTTTTTTAAATAGCTTTTTCTTTTCTACTAACATGGCACCCATGTGAATTGTTTTGTGAATTGTTTAGAATTTGTAGTATATTTCTCATGTTTTGGATATTTCTCGGTTTGATATAAATTATCAAATATAAACTTACTTGTCGTAAAAAAGTATAAAGTATAT
>Ga0315914_1006774_pt1 | contig 16112 bp, 8 predicted proteins | sample MpolenodulesMG_FD_203920 | JGI IMG/M metagenome (GOLD analysis project Ga0315914, IMG submission 203920) | Medicago polymorpha root nodule microbial communities from Los Angeles, California, United States - elongated nodules | ecosystem: Host-associated > Plants > Roots > Nodule | place: USA... | reverse complement strand
TTCAATTTTCTCTACTTCTAAATAGGCCAAACTGGCCTCAAAGCCTATTTCACTGTAAGGTTTGTCTATTACTATAAGGCTTTAAAAGCCTATTTCACTATAAGGCCTCAAAGCCTATTTAAAAAGTCTATTATTTGTGTTTTTTCTCGATTTTTATGTTTAATATAAATTATATTTTAATATAAATAAAAAATAAATTTTAATAATATGCATGAATAGGCCGGCCTATCAGGCTTCGTAGGCTTTTTTGATAGCCTAAGCCTGGCCTATTTACTTAAATAGGCTTTTTCAAAAGCCTAAGCCTGACCTTTTTCATAAACAGGCCAGGCCGCAGGCCCCTATAGGCCGGCCTGGCCTATTCCCAACCCTAGTGAGGATCGTTTGCCCATGGCTTATCGCATTGGAATTCGGCTTGTCCTGCTTCGTCGTAATGGAAGATTGAATCGTCTGAAGGAGTTTCCATTGGGATTATGTTGTTCTCTAGTTCCCATGTTTGTTGTGCAATCGTCGATGATGATGACGAAGACGCTTCCATTGCGCCGCCGTTAATCCTTTCTCTCTGGTGAGTGAGTGGGAACTAGGAAGGACCCTACTCCAGAGGAAAGGGAAAATATAAATTATTCTCGCATTGTTCATTGCTATTTATAATTTCTCGGATGTGAAAAGCAGGGGTGTTCAAAAAAACCAAAACATTGAACCAAACTACTGAACTGCACTGAACCGAACCAGTTTGTAAGAGTTCGTAACTGAACCATATGAAAAGGATTGGTTATTAACTGAACTGTTTTAAATAAAAACCAGAACTGAATTTGAACCAGGGAACATGTTTATCCCTTCTCAGCTTACTTCCACGCTGTAAAGAAAATTGAAACTTTCTTTAATCAATTCAATTCAAGAATCATGAAGGGAGTTGATTAAGCATGTAAAATCAATTCAATTATGTTCTGTTTTTGATCTAAGTGATGAATTTTCAAGAAAATCAAAGGAAACTAAGAAAGGTGATTAAGAAACGCTAAGATTATCAATTGGAACGTGGAAACGCTAAAATCCAAAAACAACCTTGAGAATTGTAACCAGTTCCGATCCGAAGCTGAATTGAGCTAAGAAACAGTGAAATTCTTGTTGCTAAAATTGAAAAACAAAATTCAAAATAAAAAATCAATTTACTAGATTTGAAATTGGGGGAAAAAGAAAGAAGAGTAAGAACCCTAATTTAGGAAGTGTTCTGATTTTCGAAATGGAGTGAAGAAGAAGAAGAAGATTGAAGAATGAAAAGTGAAATAAAAAATTGAATGAATATGGTATTTGGATACAGAGAAGAGAAGATAAGGAAGAAGATCCGTACATAGTGATGTGAATAGCACATTGAAAAACAGTTCAATTTGGTTAGCTGGTCAAAGAACTAGTTCGGTTCAGTTCATGTTGACTCGTAACAGGTTCAATTCGGTTCTAATAAACTAAAAAACGGTTCAGTTTGGTTCACACACAATTTTGGTTATAAACCAAATTGTGCCCATCCCTAGTGAAAAGGAATAAAATAATGCCTCTTGTTAACAAATGTTCCGACACTCTTTCACGGTCGTAAATTAAGACTTAGAGTATAATTTAAATTGGAAGGATTTTTTTTTTATCACAATTGAATTGTGGCTAAAACGATGGCGACTAATATTTTTACCTTTTCAAAATATGCAAAAACCTAATTTCGACTTATAAAATTCGAAAATTCGAAGGTATTTTTGAAATTTCGAGAGCACTTGAGATGCTAGAGAGGATGGAAAAAGATAACCAATAGGGTTTAGTTGGACTGTTGGAGATGAATTGCCACCTTAAGTCCTAGCGTAAATAAAAACTAGGGTTTGCTCAATTGAGAAATTACAAAATCTAATTGATTTTTTTTAAATGCAACAAAGAGTCTTAGGATTTTGCAAAGTATTCATGACAATTTCAGTGCAATCGTCATCATTAACCAAATTTGCTCAAACATTTTGGGTTTTACGATCTTTACAGAAAAGGTTTGATGAGAAGTTTAAGGTTAAATGGAAATGATTAATGACTAGCTTAAGAGATGGGTATTAGAGATAGCAAGAAAAGAGGTTTTGGGACAAATAGACTTTTTAAAGGATCTAATTGTTTTGAGGGTTTCTAAGCCCTTCACAATTTCAATATAGAATCTTCATTGTCCTCAACTATCATTCTTGGTCACGCATATCGTTGTGCAGACATAAGAGTTGTTGGTGTTGTTGCATTGATCATTGGTACAATCCATCTTTGTGCCTCTATTCATCCCTTGAACCCAAAATTTGACTTGCAGAATTATCACCGCTTCACATTTCTTCACTCTTTTCACTATTTCACCTTAAAAAAAGGCGGTCTGATGCACTAAAACTCTCGCATACACATAGTCTAAGAAGGAATCCCACTATCTAGTGTATAATACTCACAAGACAACAACTTTACCCAGACTTCCCCTTCTTTTCACGGTTTCACCCTAAGTAAAAAAGAAAAGAAAAAAGTCTTGCTTCCCTTTTCCTCCCACGACATTACATTCAATATTGAAGCTTCAAATTTTGAAGTAAACAACTTCAAGCTCAAATTTTGAAACCAACCCATCATGTCAAACCACCACCAATATCCAAAACCATATGCGTGAAAAGAAAAAAGTCTTGCTTCCCTTTTTGATGAAAATTCATTTACAAAATATAATTTGCTAGCGTGAACATGTCACCTCGTCATCGTAATGGAATCTAAGCATTTTAATAGCTGGGATGAAAATCAGTAACGTGTAAACATTTTATGACATAACAGGCGAATTTGTTGAAGGAAAAAAAACTTGAAAACTAACTTGTTATAAACATTCAACTTAAAAGATCACATCACATAATGCATTTGGCTAAAATTTTAATAATAATAATAGTAATAATACAATTAAATTAATACACAAACAAACACCCTCACATTATTATCATCACACACACAAACAAGCATCCTTCCTTACATATTATTATCATGAATCATCTATACCTTCCGTTGTCCTGTGAAGGTGCGTGTTCTAACTCTTGGCTTGTGATGGAGGAGCCTCACGGAGCCTGACTGCCAGGGGCCAATTTTACATATCAGGTTGCACATGCTTGTGCATGCAAATCCATGCAGTTAGTTAAATAGGAAAAGAAAAAACTTCCATGTCGCTAATTTAACTATTTTTACAGATAATACATTCAATTTCCTGAGCTTGATTTTCGTTGACGTAGAATAAAAAGCAAATGAACTAAACATACTGCCTAAGTTGACGCAGACTCATTTGTGAACATTATTAACCTCAACAAATGGCCTACCCAGCATAATCCCTATTTCCAAGCTAACAGTAACTTACAATTTAACATACAAAATACAACCAGCATCATTTGACACCTTTGCTGCCCCTTCTGTTGTATCTGGCCAATCTTTTACTCTTCCGATTAGCAATACTAGTTGGTGTGGCTACCAAACCTGATTCCGAACCTGGCTGAGAACTGTTCTGTTGAATCTCATACTGTACGCTGGAGCTGTTCTGCGACCCACTGTCTTTGGAAGCAACAATACCATCTACACTCACATCAGGCACTTCAGTAGATCCGTGCGACGTTTTACAAGTCTCTTGCTCAAGAACGCCCTGAGCTATCCTCTCCTGACTTGAATTAGCTGTACTTGGTTCATTATTCAATGTTTTTGAGTTCTGTTCAGTAACCTTCCCTACACAAACACTAGCAAACAGAAAAAAGGCAGAACTTAATTTACTATTTCGATAAATGGGATAAGACGGGAAGATTTTCCCACTATGACATTTCAAGTCAATCAAACATTGCCGTTACCAAATTTAGTAGTTGAGGAAGTAAGACTTCCAAAAGAGAATCTGTAGGTGATGAGACCAAGTACTATGATGAAGGCAACACTAAAACTTAAATCACAATTTTACATTCATTGATTAACTAAAACTAACCTTATTTTAAAAAGGGTTTGTCTAACATGTGCAATATTGCACATGTTAAGGTAACTAAAAGTAGTATTTTTTTCATTGAAAACCAACAATTATTGATTAAAAGTTACATATTTAATATAAAAAACACAAGTTCCAAGTCAAAGTTACTACTTTAAACTTCTTAACATGTGCAAATTTGCACATGATAGAAAAACCCTTTTAAAAAAGGCTAGCAAATATGCCTTTTATTACAAGTAAAACTCACATGGATCTTACCAATTTTTGCGTCTCCCATTCCCTAATCCCTATATGGTCAGAGAAATTTCTTATTTGGTCAAATCCACATTAATTTCACTCAATAATAAAACATATGTTGCCGACATTCCCTAAAATAAAAAGGTTTTGCGTACATTAACGCTGACCAAAAAAAGTGAACAAGAGAAGCATGTGAACCACGATTACCTGGGTCCCGAAGAGGGGAATCCATTTGTCAATGCATCTTCTGCTCCAACCTTCTCTTTGAATTCTGAGAGATTTCCATCTTGTAATCTAGAATCTGAAACTGCATTCGGAGGAAGGATCATCTAAGAAGCAAACTAATATTGGAAAATATTGGATAAATATTTTAAATAAGGAGGCAAAGGCAGAAATTATCATAAGCAAATGACGGTGATAATACCATATCTACCTACATAATTAACCTGATCTTGCAAACACGTCCTTAAGAAAATGCATAACATATTTCACCAAAATATCTATAAATTGGATGCAATCATATTATTCATCATAAAATGTGAGGATCGTATACTAGCAAAAGCCCTCTGCATGAAAGGTCTGCGGACCTACCACTAACTGATGCCATTGGGAGGGCTTTTCTGTTTGACCAAACATAAATCCTGAATTCTTAAACTATAGGAATTGAAAAGCTGAATCTCCCTTGCATGACTATAAACCTCCAGTGAATCTAAAGGCTTCCAATAGCCAGACAATGTAAAAAATTCATGGAAGTTTAAGGGTTCTTTTTACTAGATATTTAGCTAGAATGATCACAAAAGCTACATAGAAAGGGATTTTAATTTTGCTTCAGTTTAACTATCAAAGGCTATTACTAACAGGAGAAGATACCACCGATCAACTGGGTCGTGAAACCAAACAGTTTAATTTCTCACAAATCCACAATAACATTATTAACAACCATGACTACATAAATTGCAAATAGCTCGTAACATCAACTGGGTGCATTTTCTAATTATAAGGGGCCAAAGGAACTAAAAACTCCTACCTTCCCTAGTTTCTTCAACTGGGCCTGGCTGATGCTTATCATTGATGCCGTTGACTTTCACATGATCACCATCCCTATTGCATTCAGGAAAATGCTAAAATTAGAAGACAAATAATATAACCAAACAGGGCAAGATATCCCCACAAAAGCATGACCAGACCTCTGTACATGGGATTCTTGACAACCATAAACACTGACATAGGATTAAACTCAACATAACGTTTAACTGTTACTGTAATCTGTACAAGTCATTTTAGTCTTAGAATTTTTTTCCTATTAGCCAAAGATAATGACATGACAAATTGACAATAATAAAATACAGGGACTTTGAGAAGCAGGGGTTATCAGGGTTGTGATAAGTTTCAGACCGAGTAGAGCCAAATGAAAGATTTGTCGTGTAGGTAAACTGAAAATCCTCTCAACAGCCTAAAGAAATTGTCAAAAACATGATTAATGAGTTCAATTATAGGGTATAAAGGACCTTTTTTTTTAAACAAGGGTATAAAGGACCTTAAATGCACTGTATTACAGGGAAATCTCAAAATCATATATACTCTCACCTGTGCATATTGTCTGAGGACCCATCTCTTAGCACTGAAGTAGTTGTTTCATGACAGTCATCTTGGGTACCTATGTAACATGGTTTTTTATATGCCAAGTAAGAATTTTACTGAGAGACGAGGGAATATATCTCATGAATGAACAATCATTCTATCTGCTAGTCAGATTGCACCAACAGATAGAACAATGGATTTATGCATGCTGGTTAAATCATACTTCTCAGCTTGTAAATAATAACGAACAGTGTCAGAGTCAAATTGGCCAATTATAGTTGTTCTGAGTATTACATAAGCTAAGCACTGATAATTAACAAAATGGTTTTGCTTCTAAAATATATTTGAAATACAAATTAAGCAAAATTCTAATTCAGAAAATATATGGCATTAATTTTTTATTTTTTTTTTGTGGTGTTTCAGTGCAGTTGCGAGTGATTAATAAAATGTCAATTAGCAAAACTGTTACCTTTGGTTTTTGGAACAGCTACAAAGCCCTTAACAAAAGGAAAAACAAAATGTTAAGACACAAAATAGGTTAATCTTAAACAAGGCTTAATGTATTTCAGGGAGAGGGGGATGGGATCCTAAATATGTGCTTGTTGTATAAACTCTACTTCAAACAAGCACCTGATTCTGTTCAGAAATAATATTAGCTGGGTCAGGCAGCACAGATTCAGGCTGGTGCCCATCCAGTTTACTCTGCAAATCTGAAAGACAAACCAAAAGAAAATTGTAAAACATCCAAGAGGTTTAGGTTATGTGTTTTTAAAATAAATAGGCAGGAAAATAAAAGTGAGTGTGAAACATTCAAGACATATATATGTAATAAGAATAAATGAATATGTCCTTATATTAAAAGGATTGACTATCAGAAAAAAGCACAAGGATTCCCACTGTAGTAGAATCATACCTGGAATGACCTGAGAACCCAATCCACTGGCCATGTTTGCAGTTGTATCTAAATTTGTAAAATTTTGTACTTTTTCCCCCGACCTAGCTCCAATATCCTCAATTGCAGATGAGTTGACATTATTTCTATCCGCAGCAAGTGCAGACCAATCAATTTTTGAGGAGGGAAGTGTTCTAAGCATCTCCTCTGTTGCCCGGGATCTAACTCTTCTTATCTCATCCTGAATACTCCATGACCCGGTAGCAGAAGAATCCCTTTTAAACTGCAATTGAGTATCAACAAATATGAAACAACTGATAATAAAAATTGAATACTGCAACTCAATGACCTCCTAATGACAACCGAGCCTGATTGACAGGAGCAGTGCATGTAACTTTCTTGACAAATGATATTCCAGCCCAATGACAAATGATATTCCAAAGCATGAGAAACTCTACTATGAGATATCATGTTATTTACCATTTACAACCGAACTATGTTGTTTTCTAAAGTTGAAGTATGTGAGGTTCTAGACAATACAAATCAAAATTTAAGAGATAGGGACTCACAAAATTTCTCTAGTGTACTGTTGTCTTCTAAAAGATCACATTGGGCGTCCCAAAATATTGCCCTTTCCACTCAATTTGCACACATGAACCATGATATCTCCTCATACATCATACATAATTAACATTTTCCAAATTCAGTGTTTATATTTTCTGAACAACCGAAGGAAATGATGTTCAAAATTATTGAAAATAAAAAAGACCCTTTCCGTCAAGCATATATTGTTCTCTATCTACTATGTATTCAATTGTCAGGTACTCTATCACAATCTGTTAGCAAGATTTGAACTTCATGAATTTCAATATTAATAAGTTGTCTGGTTTACCGCTTCATGACAGCAATGTCTGTTCAAAATGTAGGGACCATTCTCTAAATATATTTCCAGTACAGACATGGATAAGACCAAGGTAAAAGTTCAGTTTGAAGCAGTGTTGTTAAATAGCAGCTAGAGCGGCGGTGTTATACCGCTCTTGTTCCGCGATACGCTATTTAGTAGAAAATGTTGTCAAATAACTGCTATAATGGCGCTAAAGCATTATTGTGTAGCGGAATTTTGACAGTCCACTATTTTCCGCTATCCATGATTGGCAGCATTGGTTTGAAGGCAAAAATAACTCATAAGAAAATAAGTATTAAAATGATGTACACATTATTTCAAAAATAAGTAACACATCGAATGACACCTTCAAGGATGACGTAGAATTGCCACCAAATATATGTGGAGTTTCTTCTTTAAAGAGCTGAATTCCGGACAGTGTAGGAGGCTTAGTATGGTCTACAGAAGGAGATGACCATGGAGGGCGTGAACGCATATATGACTTTGCAACATCCACAGGAGATCCTTCGTCTTTGGGAGCCTGCATAACAGCCAGGTATATAGGTAAAAACAAAAAACTAACATCAATTCATATTGCCAAGATATATACTATACGAAGAAGGAGCAAAAGGGGGAGAGAGAGAGTCACTAACTTGAGGTAAAGCAATCAAATTCAAACTATGACTTCGGTAACCTAAATCAGAATTTGAATCTAATCCAGACTTCTTTTCTAGCACCCATTTCTTTGCCTCCATAACAGCAGCACTACAAAGTTCAGGTGAGCCTGTATCCAAGAAATAAATGAAAATCCATGGTCAGGTAAAAGAATGCAGTTAAAATTATGTTTTGAATATAGAGAATTACCGGTTGCAAGAGTCGTGTTGGATATATCCCTTGGCCTGGTAATCCTATCATCATTTGCAGGAGAATCCACAACTCTTGATCTTATTATTTTAATCAACCTATCACCTTCTTCCCTGATCAAATATTAAGTTGTTTGAGAATCTTATTTAGAACAACAAGAGGAAACTATTCATGCCACCATAAAATCCTACGGTGTGAAGCACACAATAAATGCACTTCTACTCCCTATAGTTCACATAGAACATATGGCTCAAGGTCTCTAAATTCAGTCTCAGTCTCTAAATGCACTTCAACAGATGCTGCCAAGTCTTGCAAATCAATTTAAAAAAATAGCTAAAGAGGTCAGGATTGCCCAAGCTATAAAAGAAATACCTCACCATGTCGCTAGTCGGTATGGGATCTCAACACACTCATGCCTAGAACTGGACATATGGAGCACAGACAGTTGCTGGTAGCCTAAGAACAACACTGCCTTGTGGCTGAGACTACACATCTGGAGCGAGGAAAAAATGAGGGTAACTCAGTGCAATGATCCCAACACAGCATCTTCCGCCTAGGACTAGACATCTAGAGTGTATGTGAACAAATATGAATGGCCCAATAACATTGTTGTTAAATGGCGGCCATAGTGAAATGGTTTGGGGAATTTTATATCAGCCACCGTATGTAATTTGTGAAGGGAGGCCTGCCATGGTAGCACCATAGCCCACGATGACATGTTTATATGGCGGACTTTTGGCTTTTTGCCATCCGCCATTGATAACACCATCTGATAACAAATATATGATGAGCTCTGATACTATCTTAGAATTTTACCTGGGCCTAACTCAACCTTAAAAGCTAGCTCAAGAGGTGAGGATTGCCCAAGCCTAATAAAGAGACTGCTAATTTTAAATTCAACACTACAAAGGATATTAGCTAGGGGGTTGGATAGCTCAACTGGTTTGAGCTAAGGGTTAAGGAGTTGGAGGGTTCAAACCAAGACAAAGGATTAAAGTATTAATCTAACAACTAACTACTAACATTTGCCATTCAAAAAATAAAGGGAAATCCAATGTTAAAGTTAGAATCAATATAAATTCTTCAGTACCTTGAGAATGTCTCCTGCATTAGTAGCTGCTCAATGGCATGTTTGTTTTTGCTATTCGCAACTAATGGCTGGAGCTCCTTCGCAGATAAATCGATGGGTTTTGATGTCTTGCCCTTTCAACAGATATACCAATGTCAAATGTACAGTATAGATGGAAGCGGGGACTCATAAAGACAGGAAACAGCCAATCAAGATTGCCTCTAACTAAATGGAAACATAATCTACAGTACTACAACAACTCACAAACCAATACATTCCTGAATATTATAGTTTAATGATACAGATTCAACTGCCATTTTGGAGGGAACAGGTTGAAGGACTGAAATCTTCTAAAATTAACAAAGGCCAGTTGGTAAGTAGAACCACAAGGTAAGACATAAAGAAGACTGAAGAATCATGTCATGTTTTTGCGATGTCTATGTGAGTGCCTATGTCAGGTTATCAACACCCAAGCCGTATCCCACTAAGTGGGGTTGACTACATGGATCAGATTAAGCCACATTGTTCTCTCATAAATCATATTTTGGTTTAACTCATTTATTTTTAGATCTTTTTTATAGTTTCTCTTCTAGGTCTTCCTCTACCTCTAGTGATATGGCTATCCCCCATCTGATCTCTACTCTCCATACTAAAGAATCTACATGTCTTCTCTCTACATGCCCAAACCACCACCTAAGCCTAGTTTCCACCATCTTTTTTACTATAGGTGCTACTGCTACCCCAACTCTCTCTCTAATGTTGTCATTTCTAATCATCCTATCTCATCTAGTCCTACCATACATCCAACGAAACATCATCATCCCTGCTATGCTTATTTTATTCTCGTGTCAGGTTATCAACATGCACATAACATAAAATAATGAAAAACAATTCAACGTCTCCATCCAAAAACAAGGCAGAACTAAACTACCAAAACACAATCTATTGGAAATGACTAATTTCTACTTTTCTAACAGTAAAAGCATTGCATCTGAAGCACAATATAACTCACCTCTTTTAATGCAACCTCACCTCCAAAAGGGTTGTAACTTACATCGTCAAGTTCACCAACTTCCTCTGCAAAATTGAACAGCAAACAGGTTATTCAGGAGTGTATAGCATTAGCATGACTCTTATCAAATACCAAAAGACATGTATATTTAACTTATATTTAAAATTCACGATATATTTATGCAATTTGTCTCTTTGAAATCCAATTAAGCATATGGCAACATAAGTGTAAAAAATAATTAAAAAAAAAAAAAACAAACTGAATTAATCAAACACATAGTCAAAATAAACAGAACTAAGATAAACTACATCTAAAGTTACAGGATTTGAGTACACTTGACTAGAGTCCACATGGTCAAAATAAAAATGAATTAAAAAAAAAATGTGAATTAAACATTAGAATAAACCCTTGTATTGAATTTGAAAGTAGAAATTGCATAAATAAATAGAATTATAAGAAGAATTACCAGCAACAGAATCTTGATAAGAAGAAGAAGAAGTAGCGGAAGATGAAGAAGCAGGGGAAGATTCAAGATCCAAAACAGAGGTCAAAATCTTTCCGGCACCAGAAGCAATGAAACGAGTAGGGGAGATAACGAAACGTGAAAGCCAATTAGGGCTTTCAGGCTGAGGCTGTGGTGGAGCGGGTCGGGAGTAGGGGGTGCGGTTTCTTGCGACGGCGGTACGGCGGAGGCGGACCATTTTGCCTCCCGATTGAGATCCGGAAATGGAAGCCATGGAGCAGAGCAACACACACGCGCGCGCAAGTACACGTGGGAATTGAATTGGAAGTGAAGTTTGGAATCTTGTTCTTGGTTTAATAACTTAAGAGGTTTTAATTTAATTCTACTCTTCTCTTTCGCTTCAAAACCTTACTTCCGAGAAACTAACAGACCAGGTGTTTTATTGTCTTAAGCGGTTATCTTCTGTTTATTGCGTTTTGAGTTTTTTTTACTCGATATATCTACTATTCATTATCCCGTCAAAAATTGAAAAAGAATAATTATAGGCGCATTGAGTGTAAAATTATTTGTGTTGCTATCTCGGTTAATCTGTTTTTTTTTTTTTTTTAAGTGAGCTCAGTAGTTTTTTTTTTTAATTACTTTAGTGGTTAGAGCTCACATAATTAATACATAGTTAATTGTGGAGGAGTGTGGTGCTTAAGGTTCGAACCACGACTCATGCATACAGTGACGGAGCCAGAAATTTTATAGAGCCTAGGTGAAAAATTTATCACAAATTCACATGTGACATAATATATATAAATATAAATCAAAATAAAAAATGATCGTCATTTTTTCTACAAAAGTACAATTTGAAATAAGAGAGATAAAATATAATCTGTCAATAGCGTGCTAAATAAAATTAGGAGGTAGATGCTCTTTCCGAGACCTCTTTCTGGTGAAAGTTCGAATAATATCAACATCATCAAGTGACTTGAATATCTCCCGCTCGGTGTAACATATCATCAAGTCATTTAACCACACATTGTTGATCTTGTTGCACAATTTAGTCTTGATAATCTTCATTGCTGAAAAAGCTCTTTCAGCGGATGTTGTCGACACCGGCAATATCAAAGCCAACTCAATGAGTTTGTAGACCAATGAAAATACCAAATGTTTCTCAATTTGAACCATCTTCGCAGCCAAACTTTGAACAGCTTCACAAGAAAAAAATGAAGCATGCCTTTTCACTTGAAGTACATAAGTTTCAAGTTGCTCCCTTATTGTTCCACGGTCATCATCAGAAAAGTCTGCATGATAAATATCAGCAAGACGAGCAAGCTTATCAACATCAAACTTGAAGAAAGAGTTTTTGGGGTCAAGACATGACAAGCAATTAAGCATAATGTCACTTCCTTCACTAAAGCGATGATCCATCTCCACACATATTTTGTCAATAGCAACATAAAAAATCTCGCCCCGATAATGGTGAAGATTAGTGACAATACTCCCTTCTAGTTTTGAACGACCCCGAACCAATAATTCCTCACCCATTAACAGTTTAACACCAATTCATCAACTATTAATTAATTTTTCAATTGCAAAATCACAAATAATCAATTTTTTTAAAACCCTAAAACAACTAAACAAGGGAGGAAGGAACTAGGAAGGAAGGAGAAAAGATTACGTTTAGAGTGAATGAGAAGAGATCAGCAACCAGAGAAGAGATTAGCAACTTAAAGAAGAAAAGAGACAAATGAGAGAAGCAGAGAGTGGGAGCTAAGACCGGGAGAGAGTCAGAGAGCGACTTGTGTGTTTCTTTTCCTGTGTAAGCGCGCACATTTGTTTGTGAACTTAGTTTGCTCAATAATTTTTTTGTAAGTGTGCTAATGGGCTTTTGGGTTGGACCTAATGTGCAAAATTTATCGATCGAGCCCGAACGACCACCCGGGATCGCCGGACGGTGAAACCGCCTCTGCCTGCATATAATATGCAATATCCCTATTAACTGAGTTAAGTTCACGGGAATAATGAGCACAATAGTTAATATGTTTGAAAATGTATAAATTTTCACATTCGTTGATTAATTTATGTAATAAGATATCATGTCATTTGTTGCATGTGGAAAACAATTTTACTGTCACGTTACAAATAACTTAACTTAAAAAAATATTTATTATTTAGAAGAAATGGCATATACATGCGGTTCTAACGTTAATATGCACTTTTTGTAGGGATCATTAATGTGCAATTATAAAGATCAAAGTTTACAAAAAAAAAAATATGTGTTGTCAAACCATACAAGGGCTGGTTATGGAGGAGTTTTAAAAAATTACGCAGGTTTTTACTTGTCAGGTTTCTCTGGCTATATCTAAAATTCTTCTGATATTATGTTTGCTGAACTTTATGCCATATATCAGGGCCTTTTGCTGGCCAAGAACATGGGTATTTCTGGTATAGTTTGCTAATCTGATTCTCTTCACTGTATCAACATCCTTAATGGTCCCACCATGAGGTTTCATGTTTATGCTGTTTTGATTCAAGATATAAAAGAGCTATTGGAGCATAAAGAAATGTTGCGATGAATCACACTCTCCGGGAAGGGAATCAATGTGCGGACTTTTTGGCCAAGTTTGGTGCCTCATCAAACTTTGAGTTACTTTGTCACGAGACTCTTCAAGCAGATCTTTTGAATCTTCTTCGAAGTGATGCAGCTGAAACTTTTTATTTGAGAGTGTAGCTCTCTTTTTCCCTGTTTCTTTTGTTTTTCTTTTTCTCTTTTGTTTTAGCCTTGTACACCAAAAAAACCATAAAATAGAGTTTTCGTATAAATTATAATTTTTTTCCATCCCTTTATTCTTGAATTATCAAAAACATCGTTAAAAGAACTCAAAACAAGTATTGTATATCAAGTGATTATCCTTCTTCTCTCTCATTAGTCATTACCATAATCCATAAAAAATATGACTTTTAAATATGATTCATAAGAGACAGCTTTAACGATTGAACAAGTTCAATGCCATCTTTATTTTTTATTCCAAAGTTAAAAATTCATTGAAGAAAAAAAGGAAAAACAAAAATTAGTGGAACATATACCTGCCCAAATAAAAAAAATTAAAAAGTATTAACATAAAACGAAAATTAAGAGCTCCTTATACGATATAAGATTTCTACCCCTTTGAATGGGTATTGTGTAATCGAATACCCTTCCACATTTTTTTTCCTAAGTTTTTCATAAGTGCAAATATTTACAGTTGTCCTCGTCTCTTTGTCATATGTATACATTCTATGTTTATCTAACATTGTTTATACCATTTATCTTATCTAACATACGTCTTTGTCGTAACTGTGGAGTACATTTATTAAATATTCAGCACAATATTTTAAAAATTATAAAAGTTAATTTCGATATTCATATAGTATGTATATATACAGCTATAAGTGTTGTTTCGATATCGAATACATATATCTTATCTAGATATGTTCTCATTTCTAGAATATCCGGACTTCATGTTCTGGTAATACCGATAATCCTGTCTAAAAGATTACTAAATTATATTTAGAGTAAATTACACTCTCATTCTTTAAGAGAACCTTGAATTATACTCTCATCTTACGTTAAAATATACATTCCCCTTCCATAGAAGGGGAAATTTACACTTCCCTCCTTAAATTACAACTCTATCTATTAATAATTAAACATGCACTACACTTTAATTTATTTTAACATAAATAAATATTTTTATAATATATAATAATTTTGAATCACCATTTAAAAAATAAGTAAATTCGTTTCTTTATAATTTAAATGTCAATGATAATTAAATTTAAATATTATTTTATAATTTAGAGTATCAAATTCACTTTTAAATAATTAAATAATCATACTTAATCGAATTTAGTAATTTTTTACATATTTTTATTTTATTTTGAGTTGTTTCATATTTTATAATAGGGTTTAAAATTATATGTTAGTGAAATTGTGAATAAAAAATAGCAAAAAATATGTATTCAATTTTTTATTATATTAAAATGAATCTGCAACACTATTTTTTGCATGATTATTAGAAATAAAAAAATATTGAGGGAGTAAAGTATAGATTTTAACATAAGAGGGGAGGTGAATGTAATTCAAGCTTCTCTCAGGGGAGGGGAGTGAAATATTTTTTAATATGTTTTGAATAAGAGGGGAGAAAAGTGTATATTTTAACCTAAGAGATGATGGAAGTATAATTCAAAGATCTTTGAAGAGAAGATAATGTAATTTACTCTTATATTTAATATTTATCTCTCTTATTATATCATAATTTAAATTCACAAGTCACATCTCTCATCAAAGTATTAATTTATTAAACACATTCGGGTCATCAAAGTATTAATTTATTAAACACATTCGGGTCACATTTTAACAAAAGTATATGTTTTTTTTCTTTCCTTTTTCAAGTAACCCGGCTACAATTCAATTTTTTCAAGATGAATAAGTAGGGTGTCTGACGTTCAAACATCAGCCCTTACATATAGCAACGCATGTTCTTGTCAGTTGAGTTATGCTCACGGGGAGGTGGCGTTTAGCCTGGAAATGGGTAGATTTCTTCCACCATGAAAAAGCTCCCCATTCCAGGACGGGTGACAGTCTCAAACTTGTTCAGAAATAAAATAAATAAAAATTAAAATAGTTTTTTATTTCGTTTTTGCTTTTTCCAGTATACCTCTCCATTTGCTAATCTATACCGCAAATGAATTCCAGAACACAAATTTCCTCACTAAATTAATAATGTCTAAACTCATCTCATTCAACCTTCATCCCAACAGCCTGAATCCGTACGAATGATAACAAATCCGATCTGAAGCATATCATCTTCTTTGATGAACCAACGACCTCACTTCATCTTCTCCGTCGACAATCTTCTTTGCTGAAACCCATAAGATCTGTCACCGTTCCAGTTTCATACACAAAACAACGTATGATTTTACACTGTTCCTTTGATGAATTTTCACTTGAAACATAAACTGTTATGATTGTGACTGTCAATCGAAAGTTTTATTCTAAAACCCTTGTGTTATAGATTTTGTTCAAATTTTTGGATTTTGTTGAATTTGGGTAAATTTTGTTCAATTTTTTGAACGAAGTCTTATGGTTTTGCATATATGGTATGCAA
>Ga0315914_1006773_pt1 | contig 16114 bp, 6 predicted proteins | sample MpolenodulesMG_FD_203920 | JGI IMG/M metagenome (GOLD analysis project Ga0315914, IMG submission 203920) | Medicago polymorpha root nodule microbial communities from Los Angeles, California, United States - elongated nodules | ecosystem: Host-associated > Plants > Roots > Nodule | place: USA... | reverse complement strand
GTAAGTGTAGTACAAATTATATCGAAGTAATAAAATTTGTATCCACAAGGACTATTTCAACTTCTACTCGGTAGTGTCGTTATTATTAAGGATGTTTGTAAAATTAAGGGTTGCACATGGCGAATGATTTGGTTTTATAAATATAAACTAAAAACAAATTGATTATAAAAGTTGGTAATGAATTTATAGGAAATATGACCAGGTCTTTCAAATCATCTGTTCACCGCTAATTGGTAATTTGAAATCAAACCGTTTAATTGTTTCTCTAATTTATGATAATTTAACAAAATAGCTCAAGTCAATCCCTTGACTCAGAGTGCTCTTTTTAATTGCAATTTCATAATCCCCTAGGTGAACCCGTAATCATCAAAGGTTTGAATGTCCGTTAATTTAAGAAATCACAACTTAACAACGTTATATCCCTAGATTGTCTGTTAAGTTGAACAATATATTAGATCTAAGTTATAAGTTGGTGTCAACAGTCATTTGTTCAATTTATATTTGATCAAAACGTAAAATCATTAAGCACGAATTATACTGAATAAACTAGATTTGCAATTATAAGGAAATTGGGTTTACAAATTTCATTGGTCAGAAGCTTAGAACAAATTCATGTAAGACCTAATCAATGAAAACTTAGCTACTCATGGCTAATGCACAAATAACTAGATAAAAAGAAAGCTACATTACATGAAATTAGGACTGACTATGAGTTGGATGGCAAGCCACCACAAAATCTGCAATCATTGGCTCCAAATGTGTCTTCAATCTCCAAAAAATTAGAACCCTTAGAAATCATAACTTAGAAATCGTGCCTCGATTAGAACTAAGGAATCAAAACTCTCGGTTCTCGTTAACGAGTGGCCAATGGATCAATTTCAAATTCAAAATGGGATTAAACAAGATGCTCCCTTAGCCCTGTTTCTTTTTCTATCGGTGGCGAAGGGGTTCGGGGCGCTCATGAAAATTTTGGTGGATAAAGATTTTTGTAAAAGTCTTTAAGGTGGGAAAATCATATGTGGTTGTCTCTCACTTGCAATATACAATGACGCTCTTTTTATTGGTGAGGCATGTGCGCAAAATATTTGGTTTATGAAGGCTATTCTTAGGTGGTTCAAATTGATTTCGGGGACACAAGTTAATTTCTCTAATAGTTGTTTAATACAGGTCAATGTGGAGGATTCTTTCGTTGATCCGACATCTTCTTTCCTGAAGTGTAAAGTGGGGTCACTTCATTTTACTTATCTTTGGTTGTCGGTGGGTTCAAACCCAAATAAAGTTGCAACTTGGAAACCAATTCTAGATGCTTTGGAAAAAAGACTTGGCGGGTGAAAGAATAGATTTGTGTCTTGGAGGAAGGGTGATTCTAACTAACTCGGCATTGGCCTCTATCCCAATTTTCTTTCTTTTCTTAAAGTGCCTAACAAAGTTTGGAAGTTATGGTGCAAATTAAAAATATATATATCTTTGGTTGGGGGCTTGATGGACGAAATTGACAAGTGCATCAAATCGTAACAAGTAATAAAGTAGTAAGTTTATCGTACATCGCAGAGATTGTCGTTTAACTTAGCAATTAATAAAACTTATTTCAACAACCTTATAAGAACCCTTGATCTTCAATTTCATATCCTTGATCCTTCGCGTGATGTCTTGATTTGTCGATTTACATGATTCATCATTACAATACACTCAAAACACCTATGCAGTTGCATGATCTAGGATAAAGCTGAATTACAATGACTCGAGTTAAAACAATACAATATGTTCCTCAAACCATTGAAAACTCCTCTACCTCTCATCTTATTTATCTTCAAATGTAAAGAAAAGTACTAGAAAACATAACCAAAATGTAATATGATGCTTTGTCATCAGAGCTACTTTGAAGAATAAGATTTGTTGGGTGATGTGGGGGGATATTTTTAAACCAAAGGATGAGGAGGGGTTGGGCATCAAAGATTTAAAAAATTTCAATATGGATCTTCTAGCGAAGTGGAGGTGGCGCTTTCTAAATGATGACAAGGCTTTGTGGAAAGATGTGTTAAAGGCGAAATATGGTGGATACCGTGATTATGCACAAAACCTCTTTTCTAGAGACAAATTCAAACTCTCCCCCCTTTGGTGGAATAACTTATGTACCTTAGGGAAGGGTTTGGGAAATGTCGAAGATTGGTTTTTTGAGCTTGCAAACATAAGTATTGGAAATAGGGAATCAACATTCTTTTGGCATGATATTTGGATAGGGGAAAACCTCTTCTCCCTAATTTTCCTAGGACCACCCAAAAGAATAACAAGGTGAATCAAATGGGGAGTTGGGTTGGTTAATAGTGGCATTGGGATCTTGGTTGGAGGAGGGAACTTTTAGGCAGGGAGGAGCATGCTTTAGTCGAACTAATGAAACTCCTTCTTACAAAGGGAGTTAAAAGGGATAAAGATAAGTGGATTTGCTTCCAATGATCTTAAATTTTGCTGTGTTTTTTTTTTTTATATATATATTAGTTTGTAAATTATAATTTCAAAAATTTGTATGCTGACATGCTACTGGATGCATATGCAAAACTTTTTTAGATTGACAGTACATACACTAGTGCATAAAACATTTGTTAAGTCGGGAAAAAATGATTTCTTAAGTTTGTTCAGCGTCCAACTAAAAATTGGGGCAACATAAGTTGGATTTTGAGCTGAATTATGAAATACATTGTTAAGCCGGGTAACATAGGAGCCGGCTTAAGATGTTTCGTGCTAATATATTAAGAGTCTTGTTAACGAGTGCCTCCGGGGCACTCTTTAAGCATGCTAAATTAAGTAATTGTTCTTTTAAAATGTCAAAGTTTTCAATTTTCAATGCACTGATTACACAAACTTTCATAAAAAAGTTACCATTTAAAGATCTTAGCCAGTGCCCCGGAGACACTAGTTAACATTTCCCATCTATTAAAAGCTCTATTTATCCAAGGTTGGACCGCGGCAAAGCATTATATATTTTAGAGATAAAAAAGACAGTAGTTCTATATACAGTTTAGTTGTTTCATCCACCAATCCTAGCTTGCAATATATCATCCACATGCAAGAAGAACTTTTTTTAGCAATACACATTAATTTCAACGACATATGAAGTATGAACAATTATAATTATTATTCTAGACATTTACAAAGAAGATGGGAAAATAAAAAATGACCTCTTCAAGACAATGAAGTCAACTTTTATTCTAGTCTTGCTTCACTCTCTTCAAAAACAAATTTTGCTGCAACATAACATGTATTAAAAAAATAAGGAATAATACCAAAGAGAAGAAGTGGAAGCAACATATTTAATTGGTGAGTAAAGTGCATTAGAGAGTGACCATAATAGCAGAAAGAAGAATTCGGGATGTAGATTGAATGTAATTAAAGAGATTCAAAATTAAGTGTAGATTGATATCAAAAAAATTATGTGCAGTTATGAAGTGGTAAATTACAGTATCATTCATGGATTGAAATTTATGTGTGCAATTTGACATGTCATGGCATTGAGCACAACAGAAATCCAAATGTAAAAAGAGAGATCTTAGATTTCCTTTAAGTACATGCAGAGAAATTAGGTATTGTGAGTTTCCCTCCTTTCTCCCTTCCCTCTCTTCCCTTCCCCTCCTTAACCTTTCCTTTCCTTCCCCTCAAAACTCGCAAACAAAGCCTTTAGTGTATCAAATATTGCTGCAACTTTTTATCATGTAAATTGCAGCTTTAAAAATGTTTTTATTCTATGCTACATTTAGGCTTTTCTTATACAACAGATTATCTTGAACAATTACAATTGGATGAACTGCATTTTGACTGGGGTAAATTAAATTCAAAATATAAAATTGAAAACTAAACTGTCCAATCTTATTCTGTGAATTAAAATTAACAACTCCATGATTGCGTGAATGTACATGTTATTAAGATATTCCACAAATTTGAATTCAGGTAACATGCTTGTATTTAATGGTAATTAAGTTAAATTGGTGCGTGAATGGTAAACAAGTACAAGCAAGTTGATACAATTGCTAAATATTCCCATTGTTGGTTTCACTTTTTCCATATCTAAAACAAGTTCAAACATAGTGCAGTTCACGAGCACGACAACTTCTTCTGCGCCAGCTGCTCCTTCATCATAGATTCATAGGTACAAATCAAAGATAATTATTAATAATAGCTACCATAAAAGAAGAAACAATCAAGACCTATAACCATTTATAATCAGGTCCAGCCCATCAATAATTTTTTTCGTCATCATTGTGAGCATAGATCCATCAATAATTTTACCTTCACTTCAGTGAGGATCACATATCAATAATTTCATATGCAATTTCAAAACAAAAACAACACAAGATAAAAAAATCAAATATTTGCAAATGATACTAATACTCATGATTCAAAAATACAATCCTTCCAATTGCACTGCCCTACTACACACTCTCCTGCACTTCAAAAGTTTAATTAAAAAGATCAATCAACAATAATAAAAACTAAAAAACATTTATTATTCTATCCCAGTCCCACGATTGAAAAAAAAAAACTCCTCTAACTTCAATAACAGCAACAAAGCCAGCCTAAGCCTTCATCTAATTGAATTTCGAATTTCAGTGTTTAATTTAACAATCTACAAAACAATAATTCACCAATTGGAACTTGAAAAAATATTCTATTAACATTTTCAAATAAAAATTAATTTCTTTGTTCAATTACAAAAACATTGATTGAGAATTTGAAATCGTTGAAAAAACAAGAGTGAATAGTAAAAACTACATACAAAAGAGGAAACATCAATCAACAAGTACATTGTATTTTTTCCTTAAAAAAAGTACATTGGTTGAGCCATCAAGTCATCCCTAATCAATTAACAGGTCTTAGAGAGTTGTTCTTTGTTGGATAACTTTGTTTTTCAAGATATTGCATAATGAACGTTTTTTTTAGTTCTCATTCAAGTTCCTTAAAAAATTTATGCTGTCGTTATAATGCTTATGAAGTTTGTTCACATACATCATCTTCAACCTAGTAACATATAAACATAGAAAACTACTAGCTAAGTTTATAATGTAAATAAGACAAAAAAAAAGTTTATAATGTAAATAAGACAAAAAAAAGAGTTTATAATGTAATTTTGATTAATTTTTTTCAATTGTATCATTTAATCTTATATACTATATATAAAATAAATCGTTTTGGGTTGACTTTTTCACTTCCAAGTATACCCTTAAATAAATATGCGTATAAGAATGCTATATTGTTGGTGTTATTCAAAAAGATAAAAATTATATTATATTTGTTATATTGTTGGTTTCATTGAAAAAGATAAATATAATATGTTACAATATGAAAGTGAAACAAATCTATACCTATAATTTTAATCAAACTCATAATAATTTTAATCAAAATCATTTACTTTATAAAAACTATTGTTAGTTATTTATATGCATTAGCGCCGCCGTAAAAAGAGTGGTTATAGACGGGGACGAAGTGCCCATTTGAACGCTAGTTAATATAATGTGTGATGTTAACATTTCTCTTATTAATAATAGCTACCATTAAAGAAGAAACAATCAAGACCTAAAACCATTTATAATCAGGTTTAGCCTATCAATAATTTTTTGAGTCATCATGATGAGCAGAGACCCATCAATAATTTTACCATTCATTTCAAAATAAAAACAAACAAGATAAAAAAACCAAATATTTGCAGATAATAGTCATACTCATGATGTACAAATACAATCCTTCCAATTGCATTCTCCTCCACCCACCCTATCCAACGAAAATTACACATAGAGACCCCAAAACCCCCAAGCCAAGCAAGTGCATACAATCAACAACCACCTCATTCATTCCCACGCCACACATTTTTCACTAAATCACAACCCTCATGCGCTAAGAGTTTGCCAATCAGTGTAGGCCTATCTTCATTAAATGACGCCTCAACATTCATCCCCATGTTGAAAATCCTCTCCATCTCAACTCTATTGGTGTCAATTTAAGAATTAGGATATTCACCCAAAACACCATTAAAATGCAAACCTCTAACCCCCAAAATATTCTCTTAACACCTCTCATTTAAAACGGATTGAGGGAGTAAAAAATGAAAAAATTCATATAAAATCAATCGTCAATATTTTATATTAATTAATAGACTTCCATCAAATGCACAAAGGTGAGGCCTACATTACATTTTAATAAATTGAGAGTAATTTTGTAACCAAAAAAAATTTTGAGAGTAATTTACCCCTAATGACAAGTAAGATTTGATTTTCAAACGAAGAAGATGGATATCAGATGTTGAATGAAAGAGATGAAGAAGTTTGATGTTCTTGAGATAAAAATGATAACTGATTGTAAGAAGAAAAAAAAACCAAAATACATTATCTTTGATGAATTGGGGGTAATTTACCCGAATGACAAATAAGATTCAATTATAGAATGAAGGAGATGAATATCACATGTTAAATGAAAGAGACAAAAAAGTTTGATGTTCTTAGTATGAAAATGGTAACTGATTTTAAGAATAAAGACGAAGAAAAGAAGATTTTTCTTTGATAAGATAAATTATCTCATTTCATCAAGGCATAATGTAGAGAAAAAAAAACCCTAAATTGGAGATCTATTCATCAGGCCCGCTAATTTGGTCCATCATTAATATTTTCTCATTTCCATTCACAGTTGCTAAAAAATACTTCAAAAAAGATTTAATTAAAAAAATAAAAAAATTCCTTTAACACTATGCAACAAAACAACAATTTCTTGCCTTCTCCTTTTTCCATCTTCATGCAAAGAATTCATGCATGGGGACATGCGGCATGTGCATTGATCTCCACTTAAAACAAAAACCGGTGCCGCTCGCCTATATAAAGGGGCTCAAAAAACTCAGAATTCAACGTGTGATACTTTCACTAAACCCAGCAGAAGTAACCTCTCGTGATATCCATCACCACCATAACTCACTCCCTGGTAAATATCTCTTATACTCAATTTTATTTTATCATATCTTTCTGCTTATTAAATAAAACAATAAAGTAGTGATGACAATAATTAGAGAGCAAAAAATATGAAAATTTATAGAGTAAATATTTAGTGAAGAAAATAATTTTCTCAATTTTTGTTTCCACAAAAACTAAAAATTGTGGTCTTTGATGCACTAAAGCAACAATTTTTTGCTTTCAAAATAATCGTTGTTGTTTCCATAGATCAAAATTGATGTTGTTTGGTATCAGGAAAAACATTCTAGTCTCACATTGAAAAATTAAAATAAAATCTTCAAATAAGTTTATAGAGAGTCACTATCATCCGTCACACCTTAATTACAAACAAACTTTTATGAGTTATATGGTGCATTAAACAAGTTATGACAATTCTTACATATTTCATGATTGTTTTGAATGGCAGACAATGAACAATCAAGTGGATAATAATGGCGGTTCAACAGAAACCCTAACCAATAAGGAACAAGAGAAAGGTTGGAGAAGGGTTTTAGAACTAGCAAAGATTTGGTTGTTATACAAAGACAAGGATAAATGGTTGGAGAAGATGAGAGGGAATCTTAGTGTAGTAGCAATATTCATAGCAACAGTAACATTTCAAATGGCTTTAAATCCACCGGGTGGCGTTAGGTCTGTTGAACACGGCGGCAAAGATAAAATGGAAGATAATATATTAGGTGCTGAAAATTCCACGTGGACGCTAAGTCCGGGTGAAGCTACAATGGCCGTTGTATACCCTGAAGTCTATTTTAACTTCCTTTTTTGGAATACAATATGTTTCATTTCATCACTTAGTGTTTTACTCTTTCTTACAAGTGGTATTCGTTTGAGTCATAGGTTTACTATGTGGCTTGTATCTATAGGGATGTGTCTCACTCTCACAACTCTTGTTCTTACTTACCGAATAGCAGTACCAATGGTTACCCCAGATCCTGTCTGGGGTGAAAATGAGGATTTACTTTCAACGCTGCTTAAAATTTGGATTGGATTGTTTATCTTCTCGGGTTTGTTACTCACATTGCGTATTATTATCTGGGGAATTTGTGATTTCCTCGACATCGGTGGAGATAAAAAAGCGAACACCACTTCAAAGAAGATTCCAATCGCTTGATTGAATCATACAATCTTTAATTTCGACTATAATTAGTGTGCTAAGTGTTGAATATATGTAAGATATGTATTTTTAAATTTTATCTTTGTAAGGGCTGGTAAAAAAAAATTTAATAAGCAAATGTTAGTGATTATAGTTTGCTGGGGGGAGGAAAAATATTTGTCCTAGCCCAAATTAACCACTTCATTTGGCATGTATTTGTGTGGAAGTTGTCTTTTATTTATATGTAATATAAATGTGTTTATGTTTTTGTTTGCTATGTACTCTTTTTTCCTTGCTGGATTCTTCTAGCAAGGTTTTTAATGAGGCAAATACTAAGTTTCCTTAATTATTTTAGTTTGGGTATTGGTCTATAGTCCCCCCAAATATCTTTGTATCTTTCATTTTTTATTAATAATAGCTCTTGAGTGTTGTACACTATTTTTTTTGTTTAAAAAAAGTAGTATATATATGTTTGTTTAAATGTTATCGTTGTAATTTGGTTTTTTCTTTTTTTTTTATAAGCAAAAAGAACTAAATTAAAACTAGATTGGCGATCCGTGCGCCGCACGGGTCCTATTGACTGTAATAAAGACCAATAAGTAATATTTGATCTCAAATGAAATATATTCTTAGAAAAATGTATATCATAGAATAAAGACCAATAGGTCTTATCGACCAATTTTGCCAACCCATGTGTTTGATTGTAATATAAAGGAATAAAAGTATATCATGAAAAAAGAAAAAATTAGATGTTAAATAAAATGTAGAATACAATTGTATTAACATTAACATACTTAATCATAAATTGAGAAATACTTCTTCATAGACCACATTTGACGTTATAGCAGTATCTTCACCATATTTATTGGTTAACAATATCTTTAATTAAAAATGTTAAAATACATATATTGTTAGATATATTTTGCCTCTCTTCAACATAATTTTGTTTTAGGGAAACGTCTCTTTTCTATATGATTGTTAAGTTATATTTATTTCCTTCGATAGAGAAGATACTACAAAGTAAAAGAACTTCCAAAAGCAAAGTTATATGAAAATAAGAGTCAAAAACCACAAAGAATACTTTATGAATGTCAAAATTAGAAAAGTTTTGCACATTATCTTTATTATGCAGAAAACACCATAACAAACTCCAAAAATACTTATGCTAACAACCTAAGATCCCTAAAAAAAAAAAAAGAAACCTAAGAATACACTCAATGCTAAAACAACAACGATAAATTACACACATACATACTCCCTCCGGTCTCAAATATAAGAAAATATTCTTTTTTTAGGTTCATTGAGTAGTTAATGTATCTGGTCTACATTGTAAAGCAGATACGTTAATTATTCAATGAACCTAAAAAAAGAATCTTTTCTTATATTTGAGACTGGAGGGAGTAATATGCAGGTGTCAAGCTTTACATCCAGCATCAATGGGTCCCACGCCTACCAAGAAAGATTTCACAATATTGCTTCCATCTTATTCCAAATTGAAATCTATTAGACTAATGCAACAACACCAATTCAAAATTAGAAATTCCTGTCATTACAGCTGAAAGAACTATGAAACTAAGGAAGAAAAAGAGCAATGTTATATGGTGCTATAGATTTCTCACGCGAACATGAACGGATGCATGAAAACATACATTTAAACTTTAGTTTTATATATTTTCTGAAAGTTTCTTTCTTGGTCTTGATTAAAAAAACACTCCTTCATAAAAAAAATACAAAAACACTTCATCTATTTTATTATCCTTCAGTACAGTGGATAATGAAACAAAATTCGCCATGTGTTAGATCAATTAAAACATACACATAGAGAGAGTAAAAACTAAAAACTAAAATAAAATATAGGGAGAGAGCAAAAACTAAAAACTAAAATAAATTGTGAGACTTGTACACATAGCAGTAGAAGCCAAGTGTTTGAGGAATCACAACAATAAGTGAATGTGGTATACAACAATGTGACGGGCTAGAACATTCATGGGGTTTACACGAATTGGTTTTCGGACACAATAGCATTTTTCTAAAACAAAATGAATCACAAATTAGTTTTCAACAATAGTGCAATAAACCCACTAAAATGGTCGAAATCCTTCTAGTCAATAATGTATCAAGTTCAATTCCATAATGTATGATCTACTATTTTAATTGGCATGTGAGCCTATCAAGATATTATTTAAAACAAAGATAACAAATTAAAAAAAACAGTCATTTTAAAAATCAAGAGAAACTATTCAAAATCTAGACATTCTAGAGGCATTATGTCTAATTCTCAAATTCAATGGTCTGTCATTACTTACAATTCATTTCCATGACACTTATTCTACAATTATAGTTTCTTTAGATATTGAGATACAAACTTTTCTTCCTCAAAATGAGCTAAAAAGTATTTATAGTCTAAACGATCAAATTCATTTCTCCTTATTAGTTCACTGCCTTAAGTATTTCTCAAGCACAATGCGTGTAAAATAGATTCACATGTGCAGCTTTTGGTAGAGGAGAATAACGCCTAAGTATTTCTCAACCATAATCGTTACTTTAGTTTTGGACACAATATGCAACTGCAATGCATAATTATGAGAAGAAAGGTTAGTTATCCTCATTTCTATCCATAATTAATTCAAGCTTCATTGTTCATCTCATATCTTCTATAACAAACGTTAAATTACGCAATGGACATTATAGGGTTTGCACTGCACCAAAAAGGAACTCTGTGAAATCTATACTGGAAAAATGAAGCAGCTTAACAGTCTATAACTTCCTTTTATTTATATGAAACCTTTCATTCTATGCCAACTAAGAAACTTTAATTAAGATCAAGTAGGGTAAATCATTAATCATGCTTTGAAATGTGAACAGACAAAAACATTTATTTTGTTTATGTTTACAAAATAAGAAAAAGCCAGGGGAATAACAACGGTTGTCTATCTCCATATTATAAGATATGATTTATTGTAATTGTGGGTCCACATACAATCTAAGTAGAAGCCTAGAATTTATATGGCCACACTGTTAACCGCGTGTGATAAACCTCATACTATTCTACAATTTTTTTCAAATTTAAGTTTTTTAAAAAACAGCATTCAATTAACTTAAACTATCCTAAATTAAAATTATGTGTGACTGATGTTAATTTGATATAATAAAAAGCTTGTAGAAATTCAAACTACATAACAGGCCCCGTATCCTGTCAACACAGTAGGGAGGAAAAACAGAAGAAAAAAAACCCACCCTAAACACAGATAAAAACAGCAGCACAACTAAGAGGAAAAAACGGGCACAACACAGTGCCAGAAAACCACCAGAAGGCCCTGACGAAGCAAACAGAACAACTTACATGCAATAGCTTGAATGAATAGCTTATACATACAATACAAAAGCATAGACAGTTTACCAGTCAAGGCGTGATAGGACAACAATGTCTCAGCATTACGTCTAGCCATGGCAGATAGGGAATAATAAACAGGAATACAATTAGGTTCCTTAGGTGTCTGGCATGTATTTATACTGAAGAGGGATGGTGTGTAACATCAGAAAATGCCTCACATTTTACAACTTTATTTTTTAAAAAAGTAAATCGGAATTCAAATTGGCATGCGTTGGAAACAGATACAATATGGAGAAGTGGGTTTCTAATAGAGTTTGCATGGGGTATGACAATAGGCATATTTAATAGCAGCCACGTGAAAGCATGTATCAAACGAATACCTATTGATAGGCATTATTTTAGGGAAATACAAACCATAAACTTTTTGAAATTCAAATTAGACATAGAAGAGGAGGGAAAATATTGAGGGTTAAGTGACTAAAAGCAATTAATTGCATGTAATTAGAGGGAAAAATTAGGTTAAATGGTTGCTAGACCTAATAAGCATTTAGAGTAAGGGATGTATATGTGCTTTTATGAGAGATAAAAGACCTAAATGGAAAAAAATAAAGATAAAGGATCATCATATTTCTGGATTTTTTTTTCATTTTTAATAAAAATATATTTAAAAAATAAAATTATGTAATTTTTTAATAAAAAAATGAGAAAAAGGATGTATATGTGCTTTTATGAGAGATAAAAGACCTAAACGGAAAAAAAATAAAGATAAAGGATCAAATATGTTACAAATAAATAAGATAAATGTAATCTTGTCTATAATTAAATAAAAATTAAAAGTATTAAAAGTTACCTCAGGATTAAAATTGATTTTTTTTTTTTAAAAATTGACTCATTTATTTAACATTTAATGTTGCCAATGTATATTACATTTTGATTGGTTGATATCATGAGGGGGTAAATACCCCCTAAACAAAAGAGGGTAATCTAGAAAAAACCATAAAAAATTACCTCTTCAAGACAATGAGGTCAACTTTTATTCTAGTCTTGCTTCACTCTCTTAAAAAACAAATTTTACTGCAACATAACATGTATTTAAATAAAAAAGGAGTAATACCAAAGAGAAGAAGTGGAAGCAACATATTTAATTGGTGAGTAAAGTGCATCAGAGAGTAAGCATAATAACAGAAAGAAGAATTTTGAGTGTAGATTGAATGTAATTACATAGATTCAAAACTAAGTGTAGATTGATATTATAAAAAAAATTATGTAGTGCAATTTGACATTTCATGGCATGGCTGGCTGTCTTGCTCCGTGCAATAAGAACAACAAAAATCCAAATTTAAAAAGAGACATGTTAGGTTTCCTTGAGTACATGCAGAGAAAATTGGTATTGAGAGTTTTAACTTCATTTTAGTGTATCAAATATCCCTACAACTTTTTATTATTTAAATTGCATTTGTAAAATCGTTTTTATTCTATGCTACATTTAGGCTTTTCTTATACAATAGATTATCTTGAACAACCTATTATCATCGGATGAACTACATTTTGACTAGGGTAAAATAAATTCAAATATAAAACTGAAAACTACATTTTCTAATCTAATCGGTGGATTAAAATTAACAACTCCATGATTACGTGAATGTACATGTTATTAAGATATTCCACAAATGTTAATTCAGCTAACATGCTAGTATGATTAATGCTAATTTAAATAGTAAACAAGTACAAGCAAGTTGATACAATTGCTAAATTTTTCCAATGTCGTTTCTCCTTTTCCATATCTAAAATAAGTTCAAACATAGTACAGTTCACGAGCACGGCGACTTCTTCTGCGCCAGCTGCTCCTTCATCATAGATTCATAGGTACAAATCATCCCCCCAAGTGGATAAAATAGCAGATAGTGGGAGAAATCAAAGATAATTATTAATAACAACTACAATAAAAGAAGAAACCATCAAGTCCTAACCATTTATAATCAGCAAGACCTAACCATTTATAATCAGGTTTAGCCCATCAATAATTTTTTGAGTCATCATGATGAGCAGAGACCCATCAATAATTTTACCATTCATTTCCAACAAGGATCCCATCAATAATTCCATATGCAATTTCAAAATAAAAACAACACAAGATAAAAAAAAAACCAAATATTTGCAAATGATAGTCATACTCATACTCATGATTTACAAATACAATCCTTCCAATTGCATTCTCCTACTACACACTCTCCAACACTTAGAAAGTTTAATTCAAAAGATCAATCAACAATAATAAAAACTCAAAAACATTTATTATTCCATCCCACGATTGAAAAAAAAAAAAATTCCTCTAACTTCAATAACAGCAACAAAGCCAACCTAAACCTTCATCTAACTGAATTTCGAATTTCAGTGTTTAATTTGAGGATGTACAAAGCAATAATTTACCGACGATTGGAACTTGAAAAAACATCCTATTAACATTTCTCAACAAAAAATAATTTCTTTGTTCAATTACAAAAACATTGATTGACGTTGAAAAAACAAGAGTGAATAGTAAAACGAAATACAAAAGAGGAAACATCGATTCATAGGTATATTGTATTTTTTTCCTTAAAAAAGGTACATTGATTGACCCATCAAGTCATCCCCCATTATTTGATTGGGGAGGAGAACCGGGTCTAAGAGAGTTGCTCCATCGAACATTTTTTTGAGTTCTCATTCAAGTTTCTTAAAAAACAAATGATGACGTTGCAATGCTTATGAGGTTTGTTCAAGTACATATCTTTAACGTAGTAACATATAAACATAGAAAACTACTCACTATGTTTATAATGTATTAAGCCAACAACAAAAAAGTTTATAATGTAATTTTGATTAATTTTATTCGATTGTATCATTTAATCTATATTATATATTAAGAAAATACATGATTTTGGGATAAGTTTTTCACTTCCAAGTATACTCTTAAACAAATTTACCTATAAAAATACTATATTGTTGTTGTCATTCAAAAATATAGGAATTTATATTATATTTGTTATATTGTTGATGTCATTGAATCAGATAAATATAATTTGTTACAATATGAAAGTGAAACATATCTATACCTATAATTTTAATATGTACATTATTACCAAAATGTTATTTTTTCTTTTTTGCATTCATGAAAGTAGAAAATATATCAATAGCTAATAAAATAACTTGATAAAAAAATTTAATCAGCTTGCTCAAAAAAATAAAAATTAATCAGCATTTATTTTAGAACGGTGGGGGTAGAAAATTGAAGAAATTCGTTTAAAAACCTTCTATTCGTTTTCTCTTAAGACTTTCGTAAAAAAAATAAAAAAATCTTTTTTTAACAACAAAATAAGATATTATTGTTAAATCAGATGTAAGAAGAAGAAGTACTAAACCCAACAACTGAGACGAAGTACATGTAGTACTAAACCCACAAAAAATGAGCACCAAGAAAACCTAACCAAAGGGAAGCAGGAAAGTCCCAAAACCACTAGACAACGTAAAAGACCACAGAAGATGATGACATGAAAAAATAATCCCATTTCTAAAGGAATCCCTAAAATCCCGAACTAACGAACAAATCACTCGTGATAAAGTCATAACCTCAACCCAAACCCACCTCACCCAACCCTATCCAACGAAAACTACGCATTGAGACCCCAAAAACCCAAGCCAAGCAAGTGCATACAATCAACAATCAACAACCACCTCATCCATTCCCACACCACACATTTTTCAGTAAATCACAACCCTCATGCACTAAAAGTTTGTCAATCAGCGTTGGCCTCTCTTCATTAAATGACGCCTCAATATTCATCCCCATGTTGAAAATCTTCTCCATCTCTACTCTATTGGTGCCAATTTTAGAATTAGGATATTGACCAAAAACACCATAAAAATGCAAACCTCTAACCCCCAAAATACTCTCTTACCACCTCTCTTTTAAAACGGATCGAGAGAGTAAAAATGAAGAAATTCATTTAAAATCAATCGTCAAAATTTTATATTAATTAATAGACTTTCATCAAATGCACAAAGGCGAGGCCGACATTACCCTTTGATGAATTGGGAGTAATTTACCCCTAATGACAAGTATGATTTGATTTTAAAACGAGGGAGATGGATAACGCATGTTGAATGAAAGAAATGAAGAAATTTGATATTTTTGAGATAAAAATGGTAACTGTTTGTAAGAAGAAAAAAAACAAAATAAATTATCTTTCATGAATTAGGGGTATTATTTACCCCGAATGACAAATATAATTCAAATATAGAACGAACGAGATGAAGATCACATGTTAAATGAAATAGATGAAGAAATTTTATATTCTAAAGATGAAAATGGTAATTGATTTTAAGAATAAAGACGAAGAAAAGATTTTTCTTTGATAAGGATAAATTACCCCATTTCATCAAGGGATAATGTAGAGAAAAAACCCCAAATTGGAGGTCTATTCATTATGCCCGTTAATTTGGTCCATCATTAATATTTGAATTCTGCTCTTTACCCAATAGTTATTGCTCGCTCCCAACTGAACTTCCCAAAATACCCCTGCGTGAGTTAACTCACGCAAGTGTTAATTTCTAGTGTGAGTTAACTCAGGCAAGTGTTAATTCCAGCGTGAGTTAAGTTGCGCAACGCATGTTAAGATGCGCAGATTTTAACATTTGTGTTATTTAACTAACGCATGGGTATTT
>Ga0315914_1006772_pt1 | contig 16116 bp, 8 predicted proteins | sample MpolenodulesMG_FD_203920 | JGI IMG/M metagenome (GOLD analysis project Ga0315914, IMG submission 203920) | Medicago polymorpha root nodule microbial communities from Los Angeles, California, United States - elongated nodules | ecosystem: Host-associated > Plants > Roots > Nodule | place: USA... | reverse complement strand
GGAAATTAGAGTATTCTGTTTGTAAACGTATTAAATAAGTGTACAACAACTTGTCAAAAAAAAAACTACAGAAACAATAGGTTAAGTTGCTGCAGAACTAATACAATTAATAAATAATAAGGATAAGAATTAAAATATCTATTAAATTTTTGGTTTGTAAAATATTCACGGTTATTAGAGAGAGAGATGAAAAACATATATGATGCAAACCTAATAAGGGATCAGTGGAGGGAAAAAATTAGGTTAAGTTGCTGCAGAGTTAACAAAATTCATAAATAAGGATACATTTTTTTAGTATAAAATAAGTGTACAACATATTTCCTTCAAAATAAAAAGTTTACAAAATATTGTCAAAAAAAGGCATAAAATTAGTGCGATGCATTTTTTTAGTATTAAATACGTGTACAAAATATTTCCTTAAAAAAAAAGTGTACAGAATATTGTAAAAAAAAGCATGAAATTGGTTTTAAAAAAAAGGCATGAAATTAGTGCGATGAATTTTTTTAGTATTTTGTACAAAATATTGTCAAAAAAAAAAGACAAGAGGATAGGAATGATTGGTGCGATGCATTTTTTTAGTATTAAATAAGTGTACAAAATATTTTCTTAAAAATAAATGTACAAAATATTGTCAAAAAAAAAAGCATGAAATTGGTTCAAAAAAAAGTGTACAAAATATTGTCAAAAAAAAAACATGAAATTAGTGCGATGAATTTTTTTAGTATTGTGTACAAAATATTGTCAAAAAAGAAAAAGACAAGAGGATATGAATGAAATTGGTGCGATGCATTTTTTTAGATGATATTTGTTAGATTAAATTATTGCTAACCGAATATAGCAAATGAGTGGGAAAATATCAGGTTAAATTGCTTCAAACCTAACAAAATTAATAAATAAGGATTTATCGTGCATTTCTAAATGAAAAATCTAGTTCACATGCATTTAAAAAATTGGATCGAAACCCAACAATCAAACAATAAAAGAGAAAAGATTTCCCCCAATTTTCATAACCTAATTTCCACAAAATTGAACAAAATGATATAGACCGCGTGGCTTCCGTCTGTATTTGGCTTATGAATACTTATGAATTAATTATGGTATTTTCCTGTAAATGTCAATAAGTTTCTTATCAGTCCTAATGGTTGCTACTGTGTTCTGATATAAATTGAGAATTCGGCGGTAGTTAACTATGGTGGGAGGCATTTTGGCATTTTTTTTATGTGTCATTATGAACCTATGGATGTTATAAAAACAATTTTCAAATTTAAAAGACAAACTCAAGTCCAATCAATTTTCGAAGTGGCCCATATTTATGCAGTAAAAAAAGAAAAGAAAATAATAAACAAATAAATTAAAATCCTAAAATCGAGAAAATTCACCAGCTCCGTTAAGCTGGAGTCGCTGCCGGCCACCAGAAACAGCAACAAACTCCGGTGAGATGTTTTTCCTTTTTTTTTTCTTTCATTTTATCGTTTTTACGTTAAGTTACCTATAACCGCCACTGCAAAGGAAAAACAATTTCGCTCTAAAACGGCGTCGTTTCATATGATACCAGTAATAGTAGCTTATTCTTTTTAGGTTATGCAACTGATTAGTTTTTTTGCTTTCAGTAATTTCATAAATCATAATATAATATATAACTAGTTGTTTCAAAAAAAACATTATGATTCTCTTTATTTATCCTTTGAGGGTTAATGTGCAATTATATTTCAGGATTAATTAATTAAATAAATGATCCCTATAAATATCAAAGTTTCCTTTTTAGTCTCTAAAAAACACACTTAGTCCCTGTAACAAAAAATTCATTGAGATTAAAACTGTTGATGTGAAATCTTATAGGATTGAAAAATGATACTGAATTTTTTCACAGTGACTAACTATGTTGACGGAAAATTGTACAGATTATGATTATGAAGGACTCAAAATGACATTCTGGATATTTATAGAGACCGTTTAATTAACCCAATGTTTTATACCTTAATATGCTATATTGGTTTTGAAATGGACAATTTTCTTTGTGTGAAGTGCTGATATAATCTGGAGGCGCGATGAGATTGGAGAAATGTTGGTTTTGTTCTTCAACTGTGTATCCCGGACATGGAATCCAATTTGTTCGTGATGATGCAAAGGTAAATTTTAATGCACTATTTCTATAGCGCTCATCATCATGATAAGCACTTATGTATAAGCTGTTTCTATAGCGAAAGATAAAATTGAGTTAAATTGTTTTCATATAAGCTATAAACTGTTTTCATTAGCTATCTTGGAGAGCTTATGAAATTGAGCTAAAAACAGCTTATGAACAATGTCGTAAGTTGTTTTCATAAGTTTTGTTGAACGGCCTCAAGAAACTTATGCCCATAAGGCCCGTTTGGTTGAGATATTGTTTTTAGAAAAAATCTATTTTTTTTAACCAAAAAATCACTTTTATTATTTTAACATTGTTGGTATCAGATTTGTTTTTTTTAAAAAAAAAATCATTTTGTTAAAAAAATCATTTTTAATCTTAAAATGAAAATTCATTCATGTTAGCTTTTCTAATTTTTTTTTTTTTCTAAATCATTTTTCATGATAGTAAACAATCGGAAATTAGCTTCGGCTTTTTAAAAAAAATAATATTTTTACACTGTTTTTTTAAAAGACAAAACAAACACACCCTATATAACTTTCTGCTCTAATTGGATTAGATGTGAAGTAATGTTTTATCAATGTGATTTTGATTGTATTCCTTATACTATCTTTGGATATTTATAAATGAATGGAATTGAGTGAAGTGAAAGGAAACAGAATAAACCAAAGCTTATATCATATGCATGTTTGGACTTTGGGTTGATGGTGAGTTTAGTGAAATTTCTGTGTCACGCGGTTGTTTTGAAGTTTCAAAGTATTTTGTCAAAATTATGCTGCCGCTGACACACTGATTCTGCAAACTCACTGCCAATTCAAATGTAAACTATTGTTTAAATTCTTGACATCAAAGTTTTTGCACAGATATTTCGGTTTTGTAGATCAAAATGCCACAAGAACTTCAAAATGAAGAGGAATCCTCGTAAAGTAAAATGGACCAAGGCATATAGGCGAGTGCATGGAAAGGATATGACTCAGGTTATTATCTTTGATATTACATATCTGTTTAATATAATTGTCTTGTTTTCGACAAACTTCTGAACTACTATATCCTGTTTTAGGATTCCACCTTTGAGTGTGAGAGAAAGCGAAACAGGCCTGAGAGATATGACAGGATTCTTACTGAGAATGTACTCAAGGCGATTCCTATGATTGTTAAAATCAGAGACACAAGGGAGGGGAGACTCCATAAGAAGAGGTTCTTGTTTGACTCCTACTTGTATCGTATATACATGTCTTTTGTAAAGCTTTGTGATTTCGACGTGTTTTCTTTTGGTTTGTTGCTGACATTTTGTAAAAACTTCAATAGGATGGAAGGAAACAAGAAGAAAGTGCAGAGGGAGGCAAAGAAGGAGTTGGAGCAGAGCATCCATATGGTCAAAGCTCCTTCCGCAGTACAACCCGAGAAGATCCAAGTCAAGGTTTCGCAACAGCAACAAGAGAATCCTCTCATGGAAGTGTAATTCTATCAACATCGAGTTTTTGTTTGTTCGTTTCCAGTTTATTATTTGCAACTATACTATTAGTTTCCTGCATAAGGCCCAAGTTACCGGCTGCCTTGTGATTATTAATTTGAGTTGAATGTTGTGGTTTTCGAACAAAATTTGGCGTGTCTCTTAAGACAATGATTCTGTTTTGTGAGATAGTGAACTGTTTTAAAGAAATTTTGAAAGATGTTGCTTAGATTCATGGATATAGCATATCTATTCTTTTTTGGTATAATTTTGAGTTAGGTAAGATTACATGGGTGACAAAATTCTTATTCAAGACTTTTTAACGTTTTTGAACCTCTAGATTTAGACTTGAACTTGAGACCACTGGAAACAGAATTAGGCCAATTCATGATACAAAATTGAACTGTTTATTCTATTATATCATACTCTTTGGTCTTGATTATTTTATTCATATCTATATCTTTTACAACTTCAAGTAACGGTTTGGTACGTATATTTTTATTTTCTTTCAAAATATGAGTAATTTATTGGCTATTCTGTTAAGAATAAACATATCAAATTCAATATTTCAGTAAATTAAACCTGCTTCATTCCGACATTGTGAGGTGTGTGTTTATATTATATCATTTCACATGACGTAATTTTTTTCAGTGTCATTTTCATCAATTGAATTTTTAATACAAGTTTTCGTCAACTTGCAAGAAAAATAACTCTGCACCAAACTTCCAAGAAACAACCATATCTCAACATATATATTGAAGTGGTTTTTAAATGATTTTTTTTTTTTAATAACGTATATGTTTAATGTATATTTTACCTGTAAAAAAAGTATATTTTGATAGTGCATTACATTTTTACGACCCACTTGAGTTGGTATGGTGGTATTGACTTGAGATCTGGGAGTGTGCTCTTCCTCGAGGTCTTAGGTTCGATTCTCTCCGATGCCAATTTAAGTGGGCTAATTTAGTTTGTTCAAAAAATAAAAAAAAGATAGTGCATTACATTTTTTATTTATCTTGAATTAGTAGACCAAAATTGCACATGCTTAAGGAGATCAGATGCTGTTTTAGTCTTGTTTGCAAGTGATGCTTAGTCAATATGTTTAATGAGAGAATCATAATAAGAAGGGTCTTGTTATCTTGTGCCCTTAGAGCACAAGTTAAGAAATCCAAAATTAGAATTTTTTTTTATAGAAAATAACAAAAGTTTTGACTTTAAAAAGTTGAATGCACAACTTTTAATACAATTATTTCTATTTTAAATTCCCTAACATATGCCCTAGAGCACATGTTATCACTTGCCTAATAAAAATAATAACATGATCATAAATTTATGATCAAATTTGAAAAGTGATAATAATTAATAAATATAATTACCAATACTAAGATGGGACAAGTTACATAGGTTTTTTGGTCTACCAATTCAAAACTTGGAGAAGTTAAATGACGCATGTTGTCCAAAACTTGAACCATTTCACCACTTTTTGTTGATCAGGCTATCTCTTATATTCATTACCGGATAGAGTATAATTTATACCAGTACTCTATAAGTTCTCTTTTTCTTTAAGTTACCCCTATCATGGGCACTCTCTTTGCTACTACTATACCAGTAACTTTTCACCATAAATAAAAATAAGGTTAAATATATCAGCAGCTGAAACCTCCCTTCCCCTATATAAGAACGGGACCTCAACAATGGTGGCTTTTCATTAATCATATGGCCAAATGCGGCATGGCATCGGGCAATTAATCGGCATTAAATACGAATCATTGTACTCCATGAAGTCCACGTGATTTAACATTAATAATCAAAGATGATTTAGTACTTCAACAAACAACCGCATTGGTTAAAAGCAAAATCCGAAACTGCATCTTATTTGGTCCATTAACCAAACTTCTTTTTGCTGAATCATTTTACTATAAGACAGTTTCTTCTAGATAATCGGACAATCCTAATTGGAGTAAATTTAAGGTAATAGTAACAAGTGTCCCCTTAAATCCTTCAAAAAAAAAAAAAGTGTCCCCTTAAATGCATGGACTAGATCCTCTCTCGTGATATCCTAAACATTAAAAATTAAAAGCAATTGAGAAATTAAATGTTAAAATGAAGGGAAAAATAAGATGCTTAATGACTAAGATTTTTTTATTGGAGTAGAGACAATCTATTTGCTAAACACACTTGTTAGTGAATCTACCAGAGAAAGTTTAATATTGAAAATAGTAGCAGTAATATTTTATGGGTTATGCTAACAAGTGTCCTTGGTGCACTAGTTAAGAAGTAAAAAATAGAAATAAATTATAAATTTGATGTAGAAAAAGTAAATTTTAAAAATTTTAAGATGTTGAATACACAATTTTAAAATATAAGTTTAATATTGAAAATAGTAGCAGTAATATTTTTTTATAAATTTCTATTTTAAGCTTCTTAACAAGTGCCTTTGCCTAAGAGCAATTGTTAGCATTTCCCATATTTTATAGACTTTCTTGTTCAATTTTTTTTATAGACTTTTAAAAAATTGACCACACATTTTTGGATAAATATTGCATAGGTTCTTTAACAAGAGGAGTTGATTATCTTAATTGGTTTGAACTTAAAAATGTTTTATATTGAACCTACGAACATTTACAGAAAGGAACATTGTCAATTTTATATAAGTTTGAAATAATTAATAAAAGAAATCTAGTTATTAATATGTCAATGTATTTAGTCTACATACATCAACTACATTTTAAGCTTATATTTCATTCCGGAAGAAGTATGCATTTTGACTAAAATACTATTATAAACAAAATATCATTACTTAAATTCATTGAATAATTAATGTATTTAACTTATAAGATATATCATATACATATGTTATTCAATGAATTTAAAAAATAAATTACATCTTTACTTCAAAAAATTAAGTTTTTGAAAAATATATACATGAGAATAGCGAGGACTTGAGAATAAGAACCTAGACTAGTGTATACTTATATTTTAATATGATCAATATAGTATAGGCATTTTAAAATTATTAATAATCATCAAGAGATTAGTATAAATATGATCAAACTTTTTAGATTGAGACAGCATAAATGTAACGTCGGAAAACAATGGGACACTATGTCATTCGTTTTGCGGATATTCATTCATCAAGAGAAAGAGTTGACCATGAAAGATTGTCACCAATTTGCAACTTGTTAACATATAGATGCAATTTTCTTTTCATTAGAGGTAAAAATATATCAAAAATTAAATATAATTATCTTTTTTCGGTTAGAATTTAAATGTTGGTCAGTGGTCACCATTTTCTTAAACTCAACCCCTTAATTATGTAATGCAAAATTTGATAGCTGCTTTTGGAACAAGTTTAACACTTTTTAAATTGAAGTTTTAATTCCCGGCCAATTCCCAAGTGGACCTTTATATATAGGGAGTAGAAAAAGTATTGTTTTTAAAAATACCAATTCTAATCGTGCCGGCTTCATAACATTCCTGCTAATAGACATGCTGTTAAGTGTTATAAAAGAAATTAAGGTAGACACGATACAATGAAAACACTAAAAATAATAGGTGGTATTGTTTCATGCTATACATGTACTCCATGGTTAAGATATAATATTTTTACGCCTTTAAAAAAAAAAATCAAATTGGAAAATTCTTTGGTACTAAGAAAAGATGCGTACCTTATATTTTTTTAAAAAAAAAAGATGCGTACCCATATCAAAGTATGAAGGTACTCAAACATATTTATACACTCAACGGTCCGAGAACCCGAATCAACAATTTCTTTGCCACATTATTAGAGCAATGCTTGACTAAAGACAGACTACAAACAACTTCAAAACCAACTTCAACACACACCCTCACGTCTAGCGTGAGTCTGAGTCAAATTCTTACATTGCAATTCTTAACTCGGCTCTGATGCCATGTAAAATGGACTTGAATCTTATCCCAAAAGCTAACTCAAAAGACGAGGATACTAAGTATATTGGCCGGAACCAACAAAGTATCTTTTAACACAAGGCACCCCTAGTTAACAAGTGCACGTACCTAAGAGTTGCAAATGTACTAAAAGAAGTTCAAATGGAACTATGCAAATTTTCTGTTGGATTCTATGTAACTTCTGAATTGTCACTGTCACGTTTAGACCTTCATTCAAGTAACATCAAATTTGCATCAAAAGAGAAAGAAGAAGACAATGATGGGATCCAATTTGTCTTCGAAGCTAGCCATTATAATTTTACTAGGAAGGAGGTCAAATAACTTAGTGATTATAATTTCACCATTAAAATAAATAATTGAAGAATTTAAGGTTAGAACCCAACCACCGCATATTTCAATGTCTTTATTAATTGAATTATACTCGCGGAGACGGTAAATGAGACATTATAAAAAGTTAATCAAGTTCATAAACATGTCTCTACATGTTATCAATACATCCAATGGTTGACGTAGTTAGTCAGCAGCACGGGCTCCGGCCAGAACACTTTCTTTCTCCTAATTTATGATTCTTCATAATCACCAAACCAAGGTACAAAATTAAAGCTAGTACATGTTTATTTGGTGATGAAATTAAAGCAACATATGATCCTGTCACAAACAAACAGTACCTAAAAGATACATATAGGGTAGTAGTAGTAGGACCATCTTTTTCCGGTAATAAAGCCATTTTTCTTCCTTTCTTTTTCTATTTTTAAATCATAGTATTATTAACTGGCATAACAGATTAAAAAACACACCCTCTCAAAAAAAAAAAAGATTAAAAAACACACTACCTAGTTTCTGCCTAAATATTAGTACTTTCTCGTATGAATACACATTAAAGTTGACATTATTATAACTATATTATAGGGCAAGAAGAATCATCAAATATTTAAAAACTATAAGGTAAGAAAGAGATAGGAGAGTCCCAAGTTAAATAGAAATGATATTGTAATAGTCTTGTCAGAAAACAAGGTTCTCTTCCCTCCCTCCTCTCATTGATTTTCCTTCTCTTTCACAAAGCCAAATACTTGAAATTAAATCATCCTCAAGGTTTGCAAACTATTCCACGACTGCGATTTGAACTGCGACATCAAAGTTTTTTTATGCCTCTAACGTTTCTATCACGACTATGTGATCGCAGTTGAGGCCAATTAAACCCTATTACGCGTGCGATTCTAAGCATTATTGATAATCGCGACGCAACCACAGTTTAAAACCCTGCATATCATTTTCATCTCCCACATATTTATAGTTCTTGTGATAATTTTTAACTTTTCTTTGCACAATTTTTAACTGCAAAATGAATGTATCAAACATTATTTCTTGTTTCAGTGAGAATGCAGTGAATGTGTCACATTCCTCATCATGTTCTAGCTATTCAAACAAATCTTGTATATCTCAAAATCTCACACCTTCAACACAAAATTCAGTTACATCAACCTACAAAACAATCCTCTCCAACAAAAAACAGATTTTGATCACAGTCACTTGGTGTAAAAGCTACTCAAATCAAGGACTCACAATAATCTTCAATGAAGAAGATCCACTAGCTGCAAGAACATTCAGACTCAACACAAATTCAAGACTTTTCAGAAAGAAAAAAGGAAGCAAATTGGTGGAAGTTGAGCATTTTCATGATTCAAAAGTTGAAGTCTTTTGGGATCTTTCAAATGCAAGATATGAAACTGGTTCTGAACCTGTTGATGGATTTTATGTTGCAATTTTAGTTGATTCAGAAATTGGTCTTATTTTAGGTGACATAATTGAAGAAAATTTACCAAAGAAGCTGAAAAAAAGGACCCTTATGGATAAAGTTTCACTTTTTTCAAGAAGTGAATATTTTTCAGGTAACACACTTTATTACACAACTAAGGCCAAATTTTGTGAGAGTGGAATTATGCATGATATTTTGATTAGATTCAGTGGTGAAAATGAAGGGTTTAAATCACCTGTTCTGAATATTTGTATTGATAAGAAGATTGTGATTTGTGTGAAGAGGTTGAAGTGGAATTTTAGGGGTAATCAAACAATTTTTGTTGATGGGTTGTTGGTGGATTTGCTTTGGGATGTTCATAGTTGGTTTTTTAAACCTGTTTCTGGGTTTGCAGTGTTTATGTTTAGGACTAGGAGTGGTTTGGATAGTAGATTGTGGTTAGAGGAGAATTTAGAAGTGAAAGATAAAGATAGGGTTGAATTTTCTTTGTTGATCTATGCTTGTAAAACTACATAAGGAACTTCATTGATTATCTTGGTTTTTTTACCCTTTTTTTTATCTCTTATTATTATTTCTCTTCTTTTTTACCTTTCTCCTTGGAATGATATTTCGTTACTAACTCTTTTCTTTGTTTAAGCGACCGTAATTAGAATATTTGATTTTGATTAGACGTTTTAAGGCATCTCCTAATTTAGGTTACTCGTGTCTATGAGTTTAATCGTTGAGTTGACAATAGGATAACCTGTGTTTTTGCACGGTGTTGTGAAATGTGACGACTTCAAAATTAAACTCTTCTAACATCATCTTACTACCAATCTAAAGATGCACTAAAATTCCTATTCAATCATAGAAAACAGAAAGTAAATTTTTAGGGTGGCAGAATATTCAATAATTAATTACAAAATAGTTGGCTATACTAACTATGCTTGTGTCATTTGTTTGTGTTTTTGCTTTGATCCTGAATTTCTACCAAACAGTTTGTCACATGAAGGGAAAAAAAGTGTAGAAGTTTTATTTATTTAGTTATAATATTTATTTATTGTGAGAAAGTTTTGGATTAAGACGTGAATATCAGTGAAGATTTGGTAAAAGGGAAAGAAAGATTATGGTTGGAGTAGTTGAATTGCTTTTGGCCTTTACAGAAGAATAAAGTTGAGAATCTAACTAATGAGCAAATATCTTGACCACATTATTCTTCTTTGCTCTTTTCAATTTTGTTTGTTGCTGTTAATGTAAAGTTGCTAAAAATAACTGTATACGAGATAAGAATCCACTAAACAATTATTGGTGGTTGGTACTTCAAAACATTGTAGTGGCTTTCCAGCTAAATTATACATTTTCATCATTATTTTTATCCATTTTCACCAAGAAAGATGAGTGATCAAAAACTGAAATAACTAAACTAAATAAGTACTTAAAACTTATAAAACTTACATAAGATGAAGAGTCGTCAAGATCGTTTTTAGATGCATGGTTTTGGACTTGTTAGTTGTCACCAAGGGCAGAATGCCTTGCCGGCAATGCTGAGAATCCAAATGAAGCAAAAAATAGTATAGATTCAATCCAACCATATGTGCCTCGTAATTATCAAGAGATCCATACCTGAAGTGATTAGGGGTTCGATTACTGAGAGCGAAAGTTTCAAAAAGTTCTTTTGAACCACAGTAATTATTTTCCAAGAATGATAAGGTTGAAACAAATAGTGTTTTATTTAAGCTCATTTCAATGATTATAACAGTACTAAGTGAAACATAAGGGAGTACTCATAGAAATGTCTAATCTCGCAACAAAACTCAAGGCATTGAAGTTAGAGCTTCCAGAAGATTCGATCCTACACTTGGCTTTGATTTCTCTCCCAGTCTCCTGACAAATTTTGGGAAATTCAAAGCAAACTACAATACTTAGCCGGAATAGTGGCCCCTCAATGATGAACTTATATCTCACTATGTGCAAGAGGAAGAGAGGGTGCACAAGGATAAGAGCAAATGGATTGCGGAAAACTCTTCTCAAAGGTAAATTAGCCACGAGAGGAATCCATATTTTTTCTGCATGAAAACAAAGCACTAGTTGTCTCAACCTTATCATTCTTGGCAGATAATCTCTCTATAGTTTCAAGGAACTTCTTAGCACTTTCATTCTTAGTAATCCATCCCGTAATCACTTCAAGTATGGATGTCTTGATCATCACGACTCATATATGGTTGGATCGTTCCCATTTTTTCAATTTTTGCTTCATTTGGGTTCTCAACGACAACGGTAAGCGTAATATCTGCCAACTCCTTTGAAGATTTGAAGTTTATCTCATTCAACAAAGGGGCGATGTTGATTTGAGCATCGAAGTTGGGAGCAGTAGCAACAAGTAAAAGAAGAGAACAAAAACACACAATAACATTAGTAGCTAGACACGTTGACAAATAACCATAGAGAAATGCACAATAGTTTGGCTTAAAAGATTTGGCTTCTTCAGATATAAATTGTATATGTAAATTAAATAAGAATCAAACAAGATATGACTGGATAATTGATCTATAATCTTTGGATTGTATGAACCAACTGCAAGCAATACTCTCAACAAAATAATGAAATATTAGTAATAAGTCGGTCATAAATGAATTAATGCTTTTGGATTTCCTCGTCATTCACATGATATGGTTAGGTTCTAATACATATACATGTACGAGTGTAAGTTCCGACCCTAAAAGAAATACGACATTTGGATTTAAAGAATCCTAATCGCCGTTAAACATATGAATTAACAAAAATTTTCACTGTTATAAGTTTAGTAAATTGTCGAGTCAAAATCAACAATCCATGTGGAGGCGATATGATTACTACTATATTACTTGAACGGTTTGATGCACTTGTCAAATTTTTTATCAAGTTTTTGACATCGTTGTCCCTTGTTCTACTTATTTATTTATTTGATTCTATTTTATTTTTTATTTAGTTAGTTGTTTTATTTTCGACTAGCATCTTTTCTGTTCCAACACTGAGACACAATTGGAATGTTGAGATTAATGTTTAAACATCAAGGTAACGATAAACATAGATAACAAGGAAAATGTAAAAAGGCACATGTGATTTGTTAACCCAGTTCGGTGACAAACACACCTACTCTAGGAGCTACCAAGCCATGAAGGAAATCCACTAGTGTAGTCCTAGTTCTAAGTTCTCAACAAACTTCAAGTTTACAACTTATCACCTAGAACCTATCCGTATTGACTTCAACCTAGGAACTCCTAGATCTGAGATCCCATCTCACTTCCACTCAATCACACACCCTGTGATTTCACGATTACAAACAATATGTTGAAGACACCTTCAAACACAAACTAACTCCGTACTTCAAAGCTTAGGAACATTATATAATCTTACAACTCAATAAAACACAGTCCTAAGCTTGCATAAAAGTGATACAAGAAAGGCTCACAATCAACAACAACTCAAAACCCTAAAACTTTATTTTTCAATGATAGCTTCAGTATCCCATTAGGTTTTGTGCACTTCTATATATAGTCTGAAGCAGTACGGGCTTGATAATCTTGTTAGGCTTCAGAACAATGCAAATCCATGAGGTGATCCGCTTCACAAGAATCACAACCAAATACAAAGTTTCCTAAAATGTTAAAACATCTTTAGGAAATAAATGTCCAAATACAAAGTTTCCTAAAATGATGACACATCTTTACGAAATGATCACCAGCTACTTATGGACAAGAAAACGCGTCTTTGCCAACAAGAAAATAGGCGTGGATTCCTCAAATAATAAAAGCGAATTAATTAAAGCGCAAAAACAGGGCAGACCAAAGTCATACCCACATGTTGAAACATTGGGTCCAACATATTTCTTGTATATTTGTTTTAGCAATAATGAGGCCAACATACAAATATCCATCATTTTCTTTATTTTTTTCTAACTCTAGAAACAATTATTTTCAAATGATTTGTTTCTTTTTTATTTATTTTATTTATCTTATAAAATTAACGAATTTTTTAGTTCTACTTTTTGACTTGGAAATTGAAAGATCTGAAAAGGTCATTCAAAAATCCATCTGGCAAGATAGAGAAGAAGCAAAGTAGCTACTATTCCACTCCCGGACTATAATGATTTTATATCTGATAAATCTGAGATGGAAGATGTTCCACACATCACACTTGGAGGCTACGAAAGACTCGACAACTTGGACGAGGTCTGTCATAGGTTCCAACTAGCAAATTCCATGGTGTTTGACATCTAGAATTTCGTCCTCTACTCTATAATGGATAACCAATTTTAAGGAAAGGAGTCTGAAAATTGCAATGCACATTTCACACACTTATTGGAAGCTTGTGGCACTATCAAACCACCAAGCATGTAGAATTCGACAAGCATCGTTTACTCTCAAGTAGAAGAGCAAAATATCAGGTAACTCTATTTTCAAGTGACACCATTGCTACTTGGAATTCAACTTGAGAGGAATTTCCTTGATCGTTTCTTTCCAACAACAAAGTACTTGAAGAGGAAGCAAAAGATTGCTAGCTTCAAAAAACAAGATGTGGAGACACTCTATGATGCTTGGGAAATGTCAAACTACTTCTTAAAAGGTGTCCAAGTCACATATTGAATGAGATGGAGACAGTGCATACATTAACCACTGGCTTGAAAGATCAGACTCACATGCTCCTAAATGCATCCACATGCTCCTAGATAGGCGGGATCGAAAAGTCTTCAAAAGGACGAAAAAGCGCACTTTGGGGGTTAAAGAGGCCATGGTAAAACATGTGAAGCTATCTAAAAATCCTAAGGTAGTTCGATGCAAGTTCTTTAAGAGGATATGAAATATTTCAATGATTGAAGAGGTAAAGGTGAAATCTTGTGAAACTACAAGTGTAGTTGGAGGCAAGGGAGAACAACAAGGTAGTTGATGATTAAATTGGCATCATCATCAATTTGAAGTCAAGGTGGAGAATTGTTTAATGTGACTTAAAATCTCACCTTGTATCAAGAAAAGGAGGAAAAAATTGTAAGAGGTTTTTGGTTATGCCTCATGCGCTATGTGTTTTCTGTCATGTGCGAGGGGTCTGGCAAGTGATATGAACCTTTATTTAAGCTTTTTCTCACACTTTTGTGAGCAATTTGGTAAAACCGAAGGAGAGAACCTTTAGGAAATTAAAGATTAAGAGTTGAGTGTCTTTGTGTGAGATTTATGGATTGGGAAACATTGTAAACAACTTAGAAAGTGAAAATATTTGAGTCTCTTGTTCATGGGAAGAGATTGAGATATAGGTTGAAACTAGGAAGTCCTTGGAAAACTTGTAGAAGCTAATTTCTTGTAACCTCTTTTGTATTTATTTGTAAGAAACTCATTGATAGTGTAGGTCATTGCTGGGGTGATCTGAGTAACCAAATCTTAGTGTGTTTATTTCTATACTCTTTTTGTCTTTGTTCTTGCTTTCCTTGGGAATTTGTTTTGCTTAGTTACTAGGTATGTTTTTGTTTCTTGAGACTACTTTGTATTTGGTTGCTATTGATTCTTGCTCCAACATCAAATGTTATTTGTTTGATTTGAATCCGAATTCACAAGATAATGCTTGTGATTAATAATTTTTAAATTTTGATGATATCATAACAACATAAGTTAGATTTAAAAATTTTATTTACGCATCCCAAAAAAAATATTTACGCTCTCTAAAACCGTCAAAGGTTTCCTTACAAATTTTTAGTTACCCAAAATAAGAAAAATTTTGTATTATGGTTCCAAACCCTCCTTACAAAAAATTCTCAAGTTTATTTGCTTACCTATTTTTTTCTTCCAAAGTCCATCCCTCTAAACTTCTAATTTTCTCTTGTATCTTTATGGATCCAATTTCCCTTTTATCCAACAAGCACATTATGCGAAATATATTTCAACACATGAATAAACTCAAACTATTTGTTTTACCAAAAAAAAAAAAAATCAAGCTATTTTGGGTTCACATATTTGAATGATTATGTTGTAGAAAAATAGATGGCATGTTTGGGCTGTATGTCATACCCCAAATTTTGACTAGTTAAAATTTTTATTCTTATTTTAAAGGCTAAGAAGTTTCGTCGTTTCACGAAATTTTGGGAGAGAGGTTACTTTGAAGTACCTCATCTTATTTCTGAGAGGCGGCCGTTTTAAGTTTTATTATTTTGTTTTATGTTTTTTTTATATATTTATTTTAATCTTTTTTTTATTTTATTTTATTATTATTATTATTTCAAATTTTCTTTTTGTTATTAATTAACCTTTTTTTTTCTTCACACCAAATGCATCCCCATCATTGTTTTTCTCTTTAGTTACTTGTTTTACAAGTTAACTTCAAATTTTTCTTTTTTTATGCATTATTTATTTATTTATTTATTTTCACATTTTTATTTTGTTACTTCGTTCTAAAGAAAATTCAATTTCATCATACCAAACATTCCAATTTCAATTCCTCTCACTTCTATTACATTTCTATTCACAAAAATCACAAACTTTACACCATTTTGTTTTGTTATTTTCAAAGTCACAAAATTCATTTTCAAAAATTCAAAAAAACATTAACCTTCACAAATTCACCCATAATGCACATTTCACTCCCATTTCATTTCCTTCACTACAATTTGTGCATCTAGAATCATCTTCACACATAACATATCATTATCCAACACATCATCATTCACCACCAAAAATCATCCAAAAAAGTCACAAAAAACTCAATTTTTGCAAAAATTCCAAACTACCATTTCTTACTCCCCACTTAACTTAATTCTCCACTCTTGATGACCAAGTTACTCCCTCTATAAGTACCCAATAACTCAGAGAGAGAGAGAGAGAGAGAGAGGGGGGGGGGGGGGAATTTTTT
>Ga0315914_1006771_pt1 | contig 16118 bp, 5 predicted proteins | sample MpolenodulesMG_FD_203920 | JGI IMG/M metagenome (GOLD analysis project Ga0315914, IMG submission 203920) | Medicago polymorpha root nodule microbial communities from Los Angeles, California, United States - elongated nodules | ecosystem: Host-associated > Plants > Roots > Nodule | place: USA... | reverse complement strand
ACCTCAGGATGCAGATTACCGGATCCTTAACCAATACTATCTCTTTGAAGAACATTCAAACCAATGACTATAGAAGTTAAAATACGAGAAATAGTGTATTGGTAGAATGTGTCGTAGTAGGTTGGATTGAGTTGAGTACAAAGCACCGAGGTATATAATAAATTTGTGAAACTCATTTAAATTCACTGTACATTGGTCATAAGGAAAAGGTAATCAGCATCCCGAGGACTAGATACAATAAATTTTTTGTCTTAAACCTCAGGATGCAGATTACCGGATCCTTAACCAATACTATCTTTTTGAAGAACCTTCAAACCAATGACTATAGAAGATAAAATACGAGAAATAGTGTATTGGTAGAATGTGTCGTAGTAGGTTGGATTGAGTTGAGTACAACCATGTCTATGGGCTAAATTTATAGATGTTCTTAAAGTATAGAAATGTATTCTCATAGTAACGTTTGGGACCAATGAAAAAAATTCTTAATGTATAGCCAATAATTATTAAGATTTTTTATTTATTTATTCATGTTATTTTGTAGCCAATAATACTAACCTTTTTGACTACTTTTTGAAAATATATAATCTTTTGTGTATGATGAAAGATGCTCACCAGCAAGGTTTTAAAGGTTGCAGTCTAATGTGGTTGCAATTGCAATCACATATAGTCCTTAAAATCTTTAACGTTGCAGTCAAAATTAATGTATTGAAAATCTTATTTACCATATCCGCCGTTGCTAGCTCTTGTTGCATTTGGGTGGCTTTTGTGTTTGGGTGCTTGAGTGGATGGTCTTCTAACTTAGCCTTTTCCTTCTCTTTTATGATTTTTGTTCGCAACACCGTCCATCCTTTCGAATGCCTTTAGATTTGTGTTCTAGATTCTGGTGGACCGATTACTATTGCTTCGAGATCGGAAGTTAGTGTCTTGTTGCAAGTTTTTTTGGCTGGTCATGGTGTCTTCTCCTCTAGACCGGGGGTAAGGGGTACCTTACTAAATTGTTTCTGGAGTCTTGTGGACCGATCACTTTTGATTCGAGATCGGGAGTCAGTTCTTTGATTCAAGTTTGCTTTGGAATATTTATGGTGTTTTTGCTTGGTGGATCGGGGGTAGCCGACTAAGCGTTGGAATAAGACATTTTCGGGTGTCACTCAACTAAGGTGATGAGAAGTCGTGGTTTGATTTAGAGGGGTGTTTTTTGGGGTGAATAACAGGCGAAGGGTTTTTATGGATTTCGTTTTTAGTAGCCGTTTGCGATGGAGTTTTATTTAGGTGGTGAAGTTGGCTTTGGTAATTGTTGTTCTCATGAGTGTTAAAGGTAGGTTTGGGTTAGGTGATGGGTGTATTGTGCCTTTATGGTGTTTCGCCTATAAGGTATTCTGCCTTTTATGGTGTTTCTTTTGGGTGTTTCACCTATATACAACGCCTTTGTGATATAATATCCCTGATATTGGTCTATGTTCGCCTTGTGCGGGAATGAGGTTTTTAATAAATTTTGCTGATAAAAAAAGAAAATCTTATTTACCAGTTACAGTTCTACAATATCTATTTTTAATTACAGGAAATCCAATTAAACAATACCTACAAATACAAATTATATATAGAAAGTTGTTATTATAAAGTTTAGAAAAATTGGCTTGAAAGTGAATTGCTGATTTTGTTCTGTTCTAACGTCTAATGTTAAAATCTAGGAGAAGGAATAACTTGATAAACGAATCATAAGGGCCATCGTTTTGTTTTTTGTGGCTGAACTTTATGTTTATAACATAGGAATAGATGCCTCTAATAGAAAACCACAAGTGCTGCATCTGCTTTCATGTAACCAATAAATGGATATATTGAAGGATTTAAACATTTAGATACAAAATTATAGAATATTTTCATGTTAGAGAAAAATTCAAAATTACGTAGCTTTAGAATTCATGAAAACCGAGAGATATAATCATGATAAACTTGGTTTGAACACTAGATTCTCCACTTATTCACCTTGACGATGAATTTCGAGTCACTATATTGTTTGACCAAATAAAATAAAATAATCATGATAAATTTTGTTATGTTTGTGTGTAGATTTGGGAGAATGCGTAGGGTATGAGTTGATCCAAAATTGATAAAGAAAACAATAAAAAGAAATGACCATGTTCAATTCACTTCTCTTTCATTGCTAGTGTCTTAGACGAGTTCGTGTCATTAAAGGTCGGATTGACCGTTAAAACTATTGTTACAAAGGCAGTAATAGAATGTGTTTAAACTATTATGGATTGAAAAATTAATATTAGGTCGCATAAAAAGCAGTAAGAACAATAATTAACTTAAGAAAACTAAGTAATTAAAGTACATTCAAAGGTACTCATCATATTACATATTCAAGCAATTACACATAAGATCCTCTAATTGACTTAATCTAGAAAATTAGCCATTCAAAGGTACTAAACATAAACATATGTTTATGGAGAGTAATACATGAATATATAAGATCATCGATTGATGAATTCAATCATTGCTTCCGAGATGTTTCTAGTAGCTCCTAGCCTTCAAGAATAGATTTCCTCACCTTTAGGTCGTCAAAAAGTGAGTTTCCAGTAGCTCTTAGCCTTCACAATTTTAGAAAACTCCCATAAGTGACTCGTAGAGCCTTGCGCGCATTGTGCATAAAGTAATGGTTGGACACTTTTGATATAGACTAAGTTGGGCGACGTTTAGCTCCTAGCACGCATCGCACATGTGACAATGATAGGTTCTTCTCTCTGTCTTCATTCCTAGTCTCATTTCTCCTCACCAAAACATATGTTATGATTGTAACCCAACAGATCACTTGATACATCTTATAAAAAGCATAGCACGACCACAAAGTTTTCTGGTTTGGATGATTCGACATGGTTCTAAGATATTGTGTGCACTTTAATGTCTCAATGATCATTTGTTTGATTTTATTACAAAATTCACTAAAACATATGAAAACAACCTTTGAGTTTGACGTTTGAAAAAGGTTTGAAATGTGGTGCTTTTGAGCAAAACAACCTTCAAGAAAATCTGCACAATGTGGAATTTTCGGATTTTGGGTGATGAGAGAGAATTTTTTGAGGAAAACCTAACTGTTTGAAATGAGGAAGGTTTTTATTTAGGTTTACATATAGAAAGGTTTCAGATTATCTAATTAAAAAACCTTGAAAAAATAGTTCGAATTATATAATCCAAACAATGGGTATATTTAGAATTCGATAAGGCACGTGAGAAGAGAGCAGGATTATATATATAAACTATTTTATATGAGAATGGTGAGAATACTTATTAACCATTGGATCAAAAATAGATGGTTGAGATTAAAAGAAACATTAATTTTCAACAACCAATGTTCCACTCCCTATTCCATCATTTTTCAAGAACCCATTCAACAACACACCTTCCATCCTTCATCGTCTTCCTCTCGCTCCATCCCTTCTCTCTCTCCGCCGGCAGCCATTTCTATCTAAGTCCCTCTCCTTAGCGTTCTCGACATATTTCTCTCTCTCTCTCTCTCTCTCCCCAGCCTTCCATATCCTTCGTAATCGCTTCTCTTTCTTGGTTGAATCAAAATCATTTTCATGAATTGGATTATTTTGGATTGTTAATTTCAGCAAGTAAATTGATCAAAAACACCTATGCATGTCAACAATATGAGAAATGAAAAACCAGATTAATTCAAATTTTGTTCCCATCTCTCAACTGTCATTGACAAGAAAACTAGTGACAACAAGACGAACATCAAAAGTGGAAAGTGGAAGGGAAAGAGGAAGATGAACATCAGTGAGAATGTGGAAGAGTGCACATTAATTTTTGTGTGATGTTTTAATCTCAACCGTGTATTTTGTACTTAATGGTTAAGATTTATTCTCACCATTCTCATATAAAATTGGCATTCTGATATGATATGTCCTCATATATATATATATATACACACACACACACAACCAATCTCATAGTATTTGCATTTACACTTTTTACTGTTGTACACAAAAACCTGTAGCTGTGAATGGCTGTAATTGTTTTAGTGTGTAATTGTTTTAGTGTGCGTTTTCCACATTGTAAAGTAAGAATCTAAAGAATGTTACTCTTCCTGACCCGCCCAAAGAGACTGTTAGAAGAGTAAGGACTTTAGTCCTCAAAATATGTAGGTGAGCTTAAATTAGATCCTTGAATCTTTTTCGCTTTTGATATATTTTTATAAGTCAAATTCTGTAAACATTTTTGTTCCTAGTTGGTTGGTAGTTAAACAAAGAGTTGTATACTTGTATTTCATCTCGCAAGTTTGATCCTAAATGTAGTTATTTTATTGATAATATGTAGGTGCCTAATATGTTTTGAATAAGAGGAGAGAGGAGTGTATATTTTAACATAAGAGGGAAGGGTAGTGTAATTCAAGCATCTTAGAGGGGAGGAGAGTGTAATTTACTCAAATATGCACTCTCCTTCACTCTTATTCAAAACATATTAGAAAATATTTCACTCCCTCCCTTGAGAGAAGCTTGAATTACATTCCCCTCCCCTCTTAAGTTAAAATATACGCTTTAGTCCCTCAATAATATATATTTTTTTAATTTCTAATAATCTAGCAAATATATAATCTAACACAATTCAAAGAAAAATAGCATTGCGGATTCATTTTTACATAATCAAATTTTGAATATATATCTTTCTCTATTTTTTATTCACAATTTCATTAACATATAGTTTTAAACCCTATTATAAAATATGAAACAACCAAAAATAAAATTAAAATATATGAATAATTACTAAAGTCGATTGCATATGGTTATTTAAAAGTGAATTTTATACTCTAAATTATAAAATTAATAACAAAATATTTAAATTTAATTGTCATTGACATTTAAATTATAAAGAAACAAATTTATATTTTTTAAATGGTGATTCAAAATTAATATATATTATAAAAATATTTATTTATGTTAAAATAGATGAAAGTTTAGTCCATGTTTAATTATTAAGGGAGGAAGTTGTAGCTCAAGAATCTTATAAGGTAGGGGAGTATAAATTTTACTTTTCAAGGGAGGGGAGTGTATATTTTATCATAAGAGGGGAGGAGAGTGTAATTCAAGCATCTTTGAAGGGAGGAGAGTGTAATTTACTCTTTATTGTTTGGCTTTAATCCGTACAAAATTTGTTAATATTGAACTGAATATATGTAACATGTATAATAATTTACTTTATTCCTCAAAATTAAATATGTTATAAAATAATATTCAAAAGACAAATTTTAATTTGAACAATTTTTGCAGGGACTAAAGAAAACAATAAGGAGCAAAAACTAAATAAGTTATATATTAGCTTAAGTGTGGAGGTCCATAAAAGTTTGAAACCAATAGACTCAAAAATTTCATTACTATGAACATCTTAGATTTCTATGTTCCCACCTATGTGTGACTTCTTAATTGTCAACAATAATAAATATTTTTATGGTGACTAAAAATATATTTAAACTTGACATTTTAGTTATGTGGTCCCACGTTAAAATGTGGGTTGATATATATATAATCAAATTATCAAAGATAGCTTAAATGTTGCTGTTCATATTCATATATAAAGACTTATATATTGTATAATATTGGCTACCAAGAGCGTTTAGATGAGATGTTACTGGTCTCTTCTAATTTAACTAAGGTTTTGGTTCAAATTCAGCCTTGGACATGCAACTTGCACTACTAGAAAAAGCAAAATTAGCGAGGGAAATTAGTGACGGAAAAAATGAAATTCCTTACAAATTCCTTGGTCGCAGATTTTAGTGACGGAATTTGAGAGGGATTTCACGTTTTCCCTCACTAAATATCCCTCACTAATTTTTGTTTTTTTAGTAGTGTTGGTTCAAATTCAACCTTGGTTATACAACATTGTTAAAACTTTTAGAGAGAGCTTAATGTCTATTTAAGTTCCATAAAACTCAAATGATTAGTCTCCGCAAGTTACGTGTGGAGGAGACCTGATTTACAACAAAATAATATACTCCCTCTATCCCGCAATAGATGACTCATTTGAAAATGTGCAATTTTGCCCTAACTTACTTTGATCATATTTTTCTACTAATATACAAAGATAAATAATATCATATAAGATGTCGTTAGATTTGTCTCGATGAGTATTTTCAAAATATCAAATTTTCATAATTTTTTCTAATATATTATTCAAGATATTTAAGCTCAAAATTATGCATTGATATGCGTAATAGAGTCAATTGTGTCATGTATTATGGGACGGAGGGAGTAATATATTGGCTTGGCTTTATCATCAAGGTGACATTAGTAGGAATCATAGATATATTTAATGAAGAGAGGAAGCAAATGTGTCAAAATAAATATGCATGCATGTTCTTTTCACTTTTGGTTTAACTAGGGAATCGGGATGAATTAAAGGCCAGGCATGAGAAACGAATCATATGATCACCAGTACCACTATCCTTTTCATATTTCTGCACTTTCGGTCAGTATAGCTTACGCAAGTGGCAACACTTTACATGCTGCAAATAGCAAAAATGCTTGGCTTCCTTGCAAGTGGCAAAAACTCACGACTGCATATATAAGATTATGAATTGAAAGCATAAATTAACAGGGTCCATCATTTGTAGTTCGTGCATGTGTTGTACTTGAGGACCATATATACGAATTTTATTCTGCATGAAGTTGATTTAAAATGCATAGTATTCGATTTAGTTAAGGATAAGCAAGTAATGATAACATTGATAATAAAATAAAGGAGTAAATCATCAAATTGCCTCTCTGCTTTTATAATTTATTCTCAAATTAGTTCATATCTCTATTAATATTTTAAATTTGTTCTTTTCTTTGTTAAAAGTTTCTCATTTTCTCATTTAGATCTCTCGTCATGTAACAAAAACATAAAAATAAATATTTAATTGAAAAACTTTTGACAAAGACAATGACTATTTGGAAATATTAAAAAAGTCAGCACTAATTTCAGAATGACTAACAAAGATAGAAATCAATTTGATGGTTTACTCTAAAATAAAGTCGGTATACTATACATAGGACCATTGTCTACCAATTACGGGTTTCCACAATAGGAAAGCATATATTCTTTGCTCCATTTTTTTTATAACTTTTTTTTATAGGCTTAATTGCAGTTTTAGTCCACTAACTTTCCAAGAGTTGCGATTTTGGCCCCCTAAGAAAAAAAACTACAAAACCGCCCCCTAAGTTTTGCACCTGTGACAGTTTTGGCCCCCAAGGCTAATATTGACTCGGTCTATGCTGACGTGGCACCCTAAGTGAGGTGCTACGTGTTTTTTTTTTTTTTTTGGTCTTGGGGGCAGTTTTGTAGTTTTTTTCTTAGGGGGCCAAAATCGCAACTTTGGAAAAGTTAGGGGGTTAAAACTGCAATTAAGCCTTTTTTATATTAATGCTAAGCAGCTAAATTAAATTAAATAAATGAGGCAAATTCAAAAAAGACAATCGTCAATCCAAATCGAGAGTATGGAATTTAAAGTAAATCTAGCTAAATGATGAGCTGAAACATTAGCAAGGTGTTTAACATGATTTAAAGTAAAAGAATGCAAAAATTACAAATTTTATGCTAATCAACAATGTTAGATCAAGAATGGTTCATACAAGTTCTCTAGGGTTTTGATGATAACAAAGTATTGAGGAACAATTGGAATGCTAACATATGTTAAAGTGTGCAAATCTAAGAATGAGTCTATCATGAAGAATGAACATATGAAGAGCATCAGAAGGAACATGAGAAGCTTAGAAGACTATGGTAGCTAGAAGATCTAAAGGAAGGTCAACCAGAAGTCAACATCCTTAGAAGAAGGATGCGTCACAGAAGCTAGAGAGTTATCTCAACAGATTATGTGTAGGATATCAGACACAGAAGTTGACTTGCATACTTGGATACGAGGGGAATAGAATCCACGTCAACTTTTGTCTTATTTTGTGAGCTGCCTCTATCATAGTATCTCATAGAGCAATTTTTTTGTCTTCATCTATCTACGTGTGAAAACAGATGAAGGACCTTAAGAACAGAGAGAATGCAACAAATAATATTTTTTTAGCAAAGGACTTTCCAACGGAATTATCTATATCAGGCAAAGGGCCAACGAAATTCATTGAAGCTTCTCAAGGACTCTATTTGCGCTGACATTCCAACGTCTCTCAAATCCTTGCCTATATAAGGAGTCGAAGACCTGAAGAAGAAGTAACAAGACTCTGCTATTTTTCTGTGCTATTACTCTGTCAAATCAAATAGCGCTAAATACTTAGGATTTTAGCTTTGAAGTTCATATCTTACAAATCCTAAGGAGTATGTTCATTTGTTCAGTTTACACTACCATTGTTAAATCTAGTGTAAGAACAAATTAACTTGTTTACAGTTGTGTAAACATTTTAGAAAGTCTCTCGTATGCATGCTTGAGCATATAAGTCTCTTGGTGAAACCTTGAGCACCTAGGAAGTCTCTTGGAGTTGTCTATGAGCAAAGGAAAGTCTTAAGAAATTGTGCTTAAGCAAAGGGAAGTCTCTTGGAGTTGTCCTTAAGCAAAAGGTCTTTAGGTACGTAGTGTCCAAGAGCAAGACATCTTAGGCAGTTGTGCTTAAGCATAGAAGTCTTTTGCAGTTGTGATTGAGCATTGAGAAGTCTCTTGGAAGTGTCAATGAACAATTTGTAATCAAGAGTGATATTATAGTGAAATCCCTTGGAAGTGCAAGGGGACTGGACTACTCCTGTGTTGTGGGAGGAACCAATATAAAATTGGTTTGTGTCTGCCTTTTTGCTCTCTGACTCTTTATCTTTGTTTTTCTGTTTTCCGCTGAATTTAGACTTTGAGTTAGAATGTGCAACATCTGATTTCAACCAGGTTTTTATAAACACTTAGAAAAAGAAATCATAAAAAATCCAACATAATTCAACCCCCCTTCTTGTGTTGTTGTCACCTTCAAACAATCACCAAACCAAAATAGCAAAAGTCTTTGGATTCCGCCTTCATATTTTTTAAGGATGCTAATAGAGTCTCATTCAAAGATAACATGTTTGAATCCAATTTCATAGGAAACATGGAAAGCTAATCTCAAATTGATGATGCAATATCAGAATTAGGAATAGCCTAAAAACTCTAGATAGTAGCTTCCATTACTAAGTCGTTTTCATCACGAATAACAATTCATCACCATACACATGAAACATACTTGTATGAAGAGACCAAGATAGGGAAGGGATAAGGTTGAGAATTTTAAGTATTTAACATTATCGTATGCACTTCAGTTGTGTTCAAATTTAGTTTTGTGAACAATTTCAGCAAAAAGAAATGTTATTCATTCCAAAACAAACTTTGTTTCTAGCATACTAAATACCATAACACAAAAAAAAATTTATAAGCAAGGAGAGTGGACAGACATCAAGAGATAACATCAACATCCAAACTAGGTTGGTACCCCGAGTAACCTCCATCCTATGCCGCCAAACTCTAAACATTTTATTAAAAAAAAGGGGAAATCAAAATTTTATTACAAAGGAGGGGGAATTGGCCAAAACCCTCAAAAAGAATAGAAAGGAAAAACAGAAAAAAACAGACGAAACAACAGATAACCCAAGAAACAGAATTATGGAAATATGTAGTTAGGTAACCCGCATCTATCCCTAAAGAAATCAAGTTTCAGCTCATCTGGAAGAGTGTCAAACCAAACCGCACCATTCATGGAGTGACCCATAATAGCTAATTTATCCGCACAACTGCTACCTTCATGGAAAATATGAGAAGAAATAACCTGAATGCCAAGATTGCGAGCATTGTGCCATCTGTAACGTAACATAATCGGAACTAACATAGCATTCAAAAAATCAAAAGGGCACTTGTTGAGTCGCTCTCCAGCCAAATATTTCTCCATGAGTAGATACTCGATAGCAAAAATAATTCCGAGAACCTCCGCATGAAAAACAGACTGTAAACCCACGTTACAAGAGAATGCACCACGAAACGTTCCGAGTTGGTCTCGAAACAGCCCCCCACATGCCGCATACCACCAAGGACCGGACCATCCGTGTTGAACTTCAACCAAGGAGATGTAGGGGCCTTCCATAACACCATAGTAATTTCTTTGACCCTACGACAATGATAAGAAACCAGAAAAGAATCAAGAAACACGAAGTCCTAAGACAAGCACTTACCCTTAGAAACATTTCCAAACATTGCAACCAAAGAGTGAATACAGACTTTGGTTGAATGCAAAGATGTTGTGACTGATTGAAAACACAAGGAGTTCCTAGCCCACCAAATACTATGCAGCGTGTGCAAGACTGCCGCCAAATAAATGTCCGACACTTGAGAGGAACACCGAACCGGTCTATAAGATAGGAAAGATTCCACCAAAGAGCAATTAATAACACAATCAAGCTTGTCTCCAATCCAGTTCCAAAGATGAGATGCAAATTGACACCAGATGAAAAGATGTTCAGAAGATTCATCCGTTGTCAAGCATAAAATACAATGACAAAGCAAGTTTTTTCATCTGTGCCATGATTTGTTATATTTTCTAAAGTGAGTGATCTCAACACACTTCTTCATGAACTTTTTTATCGTAATAAATTACGCCAGGAACTTCTCTTTTAGCCCGTCCCATGTTTGGATGGTACCACATGGAAAAGCAGGTAACCAATAATTTGCTCTTTCTTCCAACCACATAGAAAACAACTAACCTTTTATGTTCTTCGGTTATTCTGTTGGGGCATGAATATCGGCAAATATCATAGAACTTTCTAAGGTCTTTGTTTGGATCCTGTAGTTCCCCTCAATCATATATATTTTCTTTCAAGCTAGTCAGGACAATGTCCTTGATATCAAACCACATTCGTTGGTTGGAACCCATGTGCGGTCTCTCCTCTATTAGTTGTCATTGCAAAGTCTCCCATATTGGTGCACCTTGGTGGTGGTTGATTAATCTACAACACCCAAACAAGCCAAGAGCAACCCGTATACAAGAAAACCTACACGACCTGAGCACCACTAAACTCCCAAAGACACATATCGAATCCATCTTTGCTCTACCAAACTTCCTACTAACGTCCCCAACAAAGAATCACTTTGTTTTCCACTCATCAAGGTAAAACATTTGCCTGGGGAACTTACCAAAGAACCACTTCGAAGTTTGGAAAATAGTCATATATATTAGATGCTAAACCTAAAAAATTATACCAGGAAAGTAAAATTTGTTTCTGGCATACTAAATGGACCACACAGTCCCATGCCAAACCAGTAAGAACTTCTCCTACGTTGCCTCCCCACAGCTGAACCCCAAAAACCTTGAAAGAATTGGACTAAATTTCCCGGTAAAACCCACTCTTGGCCTAACCAGCTAAACACCCTAAACCACACCATGGGGTGGTGGATTATCTTCAGACATTGGGTCTTCCTCCGTGTTTGAGTCTTCTGAGAGTGATTGAATTAGAGTTGACTGACTCGGATCCTTTGCAAATCTGAGCTTTCAGAACGCCTTCTGATTTGCTCTTCTAGTTCTCTCGATTAATGGATCAAAGAGGATCTCTTTGTTTGCATCTTCGTTTAAACAAAAAGGTACCTTATAGCACTGCTCACAATCAAACGACAATGAACAATATCCATGTGTGTGTCTTCGTGTGTGTGTGTGTGTGTGTGTATATAAATTTTATACGTGAAAAATAAATAAACAAAACAAATTGAATTTATTTACAATAATTTAATACATAGAACAATAGATAAAAAAAGATTAAAAATAGTAAAAACCCTAATCAAATTTTCAGTTGTTTAGTTGAAATTAATCAACGACCCTGGTAACAATGCCAAAAATTTGATGGTCAGGTTAAGCAAGTGTATTAAATTTTTGTCAAGTAGTAAAATTTATAAAAGTTCATATTCGTAGGGATTGTGAAATTCTGACTTAACGACTACGAGAATGATTAAGATGAGTAAGTAAGGGGTGTTACTTGGAAATAGTTTAATCTCTAAATGAAATAAAATAGAGAAAAGGCTAAAGTGCAACCCCCCAAGTTTCGAAATGTTGCGATTTTGGTCCCCTGTTAAAAAAATGAAAATTTTTCCCTTTATCTTTAGGGAAATATGCTCTTTTGACCCTCTAACTTTATGGAAATAAGCTCTTTTGATCCTTTATCTTTACAAAAAAAGTTGCAATTTTGTCCCCCTATTTTGGGACACGCGGCATTTTCTCAACAGCTTTGCAACGTTTTGTAAAATTAAGGGTTAAAATTTTCATTTTTTTTCATAGGGAGCCAAAATTGCAACTTTTTGAAACTTTGGGGGTGAAAAGTGCATTTTAGCCTAGCGAAAACAACAATTATGTCATGTTGGATTTCCTTCTCTTGGTAATTAACACGCTTCTCCCGTACAACCCCCTATTGTCTTAAGTGAGTGTGTAACTTTCGAAGGTTTGAATGAAAATCAAACTCTATCCACAAAAGCGGTGATAGAATATGTAAAAAAATTATATATATTAAACAACTAAAATTAGGTCAATATCCAAAGCTATGGTTAATATTCATCGAGATCGAGATCGGCATATAAACATCTGTAAATGCATAAAATAACATTAAGAATAGATTATGAGCGAATTAAACTAAGCATTGCAATTATATTCAAAGGAAACTCAGAAGGTTACATGGTGTAAGTAGTTACGTAACTACTTACACCATGTAACTACGCCAAAAAAAGGAATTGATAGCACTTTTTTTTGCCTTTAATAGCACTTAAAAGTGCTATTAAAGCCCTCGCTATTGTAAGTATACCTCCTTTGATAGCACTTAGAAAGTGCTATTAAAAGTGTTTCTTTAATAGCATCTTCCCTAGAAGTGCTATTGTATCCTACTTTTGTGACTTATTGAGGCTTATTATAATGGATTTAATAGTGTTTATTTGAGAAAGCGCTATCATAGACACTTTTTTTCATAGCCATTTGTAAAGAGTGTTATCATATATTCTTTTAGATTATAAAAAGTAAATATACTTTTAAAAATGAATTGCATTAATCATTAAAAAAATAAAACACTTGCATTAATCATAAAAAACACTATATAAGTCATTCATTATAAAAGAACCTAACAATAAAATACAACTCAAATTCCAATTACAAGTATGAAAATTACATCCTTCATCATAAAAGTAAAATTACATCATTCATATTTCATTAATACCACTCACAAACCTAATAAACCCATCGCACATTGGAGATTCATTGACAACTAAATACTTCCATTAGCTTAATCATATCAACTTTGAGCTGCAAAGAACAATCACAAATCATACCATTACAATAAGTAGTTACGACAATATGTTTAACAAACAGACAAAAACAAGTAGTAACAATATGTAGTTGCGAAAATCACAGTTCAGGTTAATCTCTGAAATACCTTGTTGACACGATGATATTGTTCCCATGTAGGTATAAGATTTTGTGAATGTAACCTAGGCTCCAAAGTGTTTTAAAGACATTTACTGCATGATGTTCTCTACAATTTTAGTAGTTGGTGCCATATAGAACATTCAATTCCCGATAGAAAATTTATATCCTTCCTGTAGAGTGCAGCAGTTCAAATAAGTAAAACAACTTACAATGAATAGAGTAGGAAAAAAGGATATGTTGCAATATAAATATATATCATGTAGAGGAATATGTTGTACATGGATAAGGTAAGAAACTTGATAATTGTGGATATGAATCAAGGGTCTATGATAGCAAAAACTTATTTCATTGCAAAAACTTACAATAGAGTTCTTTCTAGCTATCTCAAAGGACCCTAATAAATGAAAACAATACCTTATTTAAAATAAATAAAACTAAATGGCAAATAGCCATGAAAATAGGACTCCTAATTAAAGAAACATGATCCTGAACCGCAAGGAATTTGTAGCATGAGCTGGCCACAATAATTATGAACCGTGAGGAATTGAATAAATATTAAACACTCATGATAGTATTCCAACAGTAACGTGCATGTTGGCCTTTGTGAGCTGAGAACATGAATCAGCACCTTGAGTTAATTACATCTCCATGAGATAATCTATAAATCACAACCTACTGCCAATTATTATATGTTTAAAACGTAACGTAATACACTAATGTAATAATTGACCATTTGGATTAATATCCAATTTATTCAAATAAAAAAACAAGATGCCTGAATCAAATAAACTATCCATTTTTAGTGCATTTTTTATATGTTTCCTTCCACATGCTTAATGAACTCATGATCACACCATTTTATAAAAACAAAAGAATAACATTTTAACCTCTCCAATAAACATAGCAGAAAGAATGATAGAGATGAAAAGTATGCACGACAACAAGTGGTGACATCGCTGCAACATGCAAACAAATAACACACACATGAACACACACAATCAACACAGAACTGGATAATTAATAAAAACAAAACTCCGTAATTTAGGTCCCTTAAATACATTAAGAACCCACATAAACAGCCCCAACAACAAATTTAACTACAATCACAATTACAGGGAAATAACAAACCTTCAAAACCTAAAACAAAATCACACCAAGTTCAAAATCCTACATAAATCACCAAGATAAAAAACAAAAAGATACCTGATTAGATAAAATAAGACAGAAAAGTCGCAACTTTCAATACCTTCAAATCCACCAAGATCAAATCAAACTTAATCTACATAAATCAGAAACAAAAAAACCTAAACAAATCAAACAAAACGATAAACAAATTTTCAATAGAAAAACAAAAGCGAAAAGGACACAGGCTTGCGGTTATGAGTTTGATGAACGAATGAATTCGGCGAATTCGACAAAGGATTTGGTGAGAAGATGAGATGATGGGTTAGGTTGTGAAGGGTTTGAAAGGGCTCGCTCGGATTTCTGAGATGGTAGTTTTGTAAGACAATATATTTCAAAATTCTGATGAAGACGGGTTCGATGGTGAAGAACGGTCAGTGATGGGTTCGATGGAAAAAGAAGAAGATGAGATTTTGAGAAGGGTTCGATGAGGAAGAAAAGAGTTTGTGTTTGTCAAGGGTCGGTTCTAGATTTGAGCTTTTATATTTTATTTTTTTTGATAATATATATATTTTTATTTTAAGTTATGATAGCACTTTCTAGTGAAGCGATAACAATATATACCCCCTATATTAGCGTTGATGGCAAAAGTGCTATCATTATCTTCCTTTATTAGCGGTTATATAGGAAGTGCTAATATATATATCTCGTAATAATAGCGCCCACAAGCAAATTGCTATCATAGGTATCAAAGTCAGCTTTTTAATAGCACTCTGTCTAAAAATGCTATCAAATGGGTGCTACTAAATGTCAAAATTGGGTCATCTACATAACGTAACCTACGAAATTAACTACTCATGTTATCTACACATAAACAAATGAATATGTAAAAGAATACATGAACTATGATCGCCGTATGATGATTCCCCGACTCTGGGTTGCTTCCGATCGCTAGTAATCTTTCTAAATCACGAATTTGCTCATTTATGATCATCAAAGCGTGTCTTTCTAATGAGTCAGGGCCTACCTATATATAGGAAAGCGTTTCCAGTATTTCTGGAAGAGTTTTTGCCTGACGCGCATAGTCTTGTGCGCACCACACATGAGGTAGTAGTTGTGCCTTTGACCTTCCTTATTGGTTGCGCGACATGCAACTCATAGCATGCTTTGCACATGAGGGAGTAGCTTTCCCATTTCTCCTAACTAAAACATTTTTGGTGACAACACCAAGAGATAACTTGATAATCTTGTAAAAAGCATAGCACGACCACACAGTTGTCTGGTTTGCACTAGTGCAAAATTGACATAAGAATTATGTGTATTATACCTATTTTATTAAAAAAAGGTGTGAAATATAAATAAGGTGGCAGTTTTGTAAATATATTGTAAATTTTGTTTTTGTGAGTAAATTTCAAAACCTGATTTTAAGAATAAATGGGGTCAAATATGAAATAAAAACAAGGTGGCAAACTTGTAAATATTATTTTATATATGATTTTAAAAAAAAGGTGTGAAATATTAGTATATTAATTGTTATGTTAATGTTTTTATTTCTTTGCCAGGATTCGAACCCTTGATCTCCAACTTTTCAATCTTTAGATTAAACAA
>Ga0315914_1006769_pt1 | contig 16121 bp, 8 predicted proteins | sample MpolenodulesMG_FD_203920 | JGI IMG/M metagenome (GOLD analysis project Ga0315914, IMG submission 203920) | Medicago polymorpha root nodule microbial communities from Los Angeles, California, United States - elongated nodules | ecosystem: Host-associated > Plants > Roots > Nodule | place: USA... | reverse complement strand
TAGGTATCTGGGAACAATTCAAAGGTCATACAGTTTGGCAAGTGAGAGATGGTCAAGAAATAAACTTTTGGCTTGATAATTGGATGCCCGATGGTCGATCTCTTATGAGTCTATCTACTCAACAGACCATTGATACGACTCTTACTTTGAAGGACACTCTAACAGAGGCAGGCAAGTGGGACATCAATTTTCTCACCACTAATCTTCCCCCACGAAATTGTCAATCAGTTGGTGGCTATCCCAGCTCCTAAAGAAACAAATGGACCAGCCTCCATTGGATGGACTGGAACAAATACTCGTCATTTTACTATTCAAAGTGATTATAACCTGCAGCGAGAGAGAAATTCTTCCATTGACGGGAATTAGAAGATTTTGTGGAGTTGGAAAGGTCTTCACAGAATTAAAACTTTCATGTGGATTGCCTCTCATGAGAGGCTTTTAACGAACTATCGTAGAAGTAGGTGGGGAAGTGGAATATCCCCTCTTTGTCCAACCTATGGAAATGAAGATGAAATAATCATCCATGTTCTGAGAGATTGTGTGCAATCAACCCGAGTTTGGCTTAGGTTAGTAACTTCTAATCAAATTACTAATTTCTTTTCTTTGAATTGTAGGGATTAGATCTTTAACAATCTCAACAACAAGAAGATGGGAACACACAAAATAGAGTAGCAAACTATCTTTATGGTAACATGTTGGCACTTGTGGACGTGGAGTAATAAGAGCATTTTTGAAGAGGAGTTCCATCGACCTTTTAATCTAATTGATGTGATTCTTAAGATGGCTATGAAGATTGATAACTACGAACAAACACACGTAACTGGATGACCTCAGCTTACTGACACTATTTTCATTGGATGGAAGACACCCCAAGAGGGTTGGGTTAAACTCAACTGTGACGGGGCGCATAAAAGCTCAGTTAATCTCTCGGGATGTGGTGGCCTTCTCCGTGATAGCAGTGGAAATTGTTTGAATAGCTATGCTCGTAAGATAGGTTCATGCGACGCGTTACATGCAGAGATGTGGGGCATGTATATTGGTATGGATATGGCTCGGAGACAGGGGATCACACACTTGCAAGTGGAAATTGACTCATCACTTTTAGTTGACATGGTAACAGGGAAATGTAACATTAATGAAAATGTTCCTACATTGATTCAGCGCATTCGTGATCTAAGAGACATGAGTTGGCATGTTCATATCAACCATACATGGCGTGAAGAAAACAGATCAGCAGATTGGCTAGCTAATTTTAGTCTATCTTTGGACACCTTTGATTTACAAATGATTGAGACTCCTCCTAAAGAGCTTCAACGCCTCCTTTTTGATGACACTTCTGGTGCTTGCATGCCTCGGAATGTTCGATTAATCGCTTAGTTTCCTTTTTCTTAGGCTCTGTGCTCTTTTTTGTACCAAAAAAAAAGATCTCTTGTTTGATTAAAAAAAATGATTGGTGTAATAAAAGAGATCCCACTATATGGATACATGTTTGCATGTGGTGATGCCTTCATGAGTAGTTAATTCGTGACATGTAACATTATCGTTAAATAAAATATGACCAATAATTCTATCAATATTAGAACTTGATATTCCAAAGTCTAAACAAGTGTCTTCAAGTAAAATTCATTTAAGTTTTAACGTACTAATCTTACCGCTTGGTTTATAAGTTTACACTTTCATTCAAAGTACATCCTCTTTTTAATTAAAGAAGCAAATTTCAAAGAAATTGTCACACTAAAACAATAATTAATCTTTACCTCGTGGAGACAGTGTTGACGAACAATTGTCTGATTTATTGTACTCACCAAAACCGCACATGATAGTTTAGCCTATTATTGAAACATTATCATATTAGCACCATAAACTATAACCTAACTCAAATTATTAGAAAATAATACTCCCATTATGAAGAACTTGGAAGCAAGAAAATGATTTACCTTAATAGGAAAGTAGAAGAACAGAATCCCCATTTTGCCCTTAACTTGACTAACCGTATCAAAGGGTACCATACCCTTAGCAAGGTCCTCCAACAACAACACTATCTCAGGTAACACACCAATACCACTAAATTCCGCATCAGCATCCACAAATGAAGATCCCATAGCCCTCACGTGCCCATTCTTCGAAGTCACGTGCCCAAGTGGTTTCCCTCTATAAGATACCGCCACGTCAACAGCACCAAAGTCCATGGAATACACGTCAGCATTTTGCACTCTCAACGTGAAGAGCATGGAGATATCTACGGTGATATGCGGCACACGATGTACCTTAATCTTCTTCAGTTTCAACCGTACGATCTTGAGGTATGGATCTGACGGATAGAAAATGTACATGGTGGAGAATAAGAGTAAGAGGCTCAACGTGCATGTAACTCGAAAACGGTTTGAAGAAACAACGTGAGTTTGTTCTGTACGAGGTTGGCATGGGCATAGGAGATGTGTGTAAGTGTAACATGTTTCGTTTGAGATTTTCATAGTTTTTCTTTAGGAGCTTTTTAAGGTTTTGGATAATGTGATTGCATTACAAAAATCTGAACATTGAAACTTGAATTTGATGATTGATTATTGGTTTGGTATAGGAAATTGTGGTGGTGTTTCCTAATTTGTACGTGTCTATGTTTGATTTGTCTTTTTTTTCTTGTTCTTTGGGTTAAATTGTTCTAAGTTAAGCCATCAACTTTGCTTGTGTTTTAAGTACAGGTTAAATGTCTTTTTTCACCTTTCAAATTATTTTTTTTTAAAACTTTGATGAAAAGAGTTATCATAAATGAAATCGATATTGCTCAAATATTTGTCTTTTCTTTTGAAATAAAAAAAAAGTCAAAGTCCAAAAAGATAATCATGTTTGGAAGTTGGGTCAAAATACCAACACAATTAACAAACAATAAAAGATTAATGAGATTAATAAGTATTGTTTTTCCCACCCTGTAAGTTTTCCATTCGCTTCACTTTTTTTCTTTCCAAAACACCTTTTGTTTGGATTCTGTAACCGGAACTGGGAGTCCATTTGCTTGGACAAGGAGGTTGGCGATTTGGGGGTAAGGAGACTTAGGGAGTTTAATTTGGCATTGTTGGGGAAGTGGTGTTGGCGGATGGCGATAGAGAGGGATGGTCTTTGGTTTAGGATTCTGACTGCTAGATATGGTGGGTTTGGGGGGTGGTTGCAGCAGTGTGGGTCGGAAGGGTCGGTGTGGTGGAAGGATATTATTAGTATTCGTGATGGAGGTGGTATGGTGATGGGCAGTTGGTTTTCCGACAACTTACGCCTAAAGGTTGGCAATGATGCTAGTACCATGTTTTGGTTAGATAGGTGGGTGAGTGAAGCCCCCCTTTGTGAGAAATTTCCATGTTTGTATGAACTTTCTGAAAACAAACTCTCTATTGTGGCGCAAATGTTTGAGTGGGGGTGGGATGATGGTGGGGAGGCGTGGAAATGGCGTCAGAGGTTATGGGTGTGGGAGGAGGAAATGGTAGAGCAGTGTAGGAATTTATTGCTAACAGTTATGTTGCAGGCCGATACTACTGATGTCTAGAGGTGGACCCCTGATGCAGTCAATGGGTACACCGCTAGTGGTGCCTACCGTTTACTCACAGTTACATTGCCTTCCATTGTTCATGTTCCAGCGAATCTTTTATGGAGGAAGGATGTTCCTTTGAAGGTTTTGGTGTTCGCTTGGCGCTTGTTTCACAACAGATTGCCTTCTAAAACAAATTTATTTCGCAAAGGCATTATACTTGCTGAAGCGCAATTGTGTGTTACATGTTGCGGCCTACATGAGTCTGAATGTCATTTATTTTTGTCTTGTAATTTTTTCAGTCAACTTTGGTAGCTTGTTAGGAACTGGCTTTGTGTTCATTCAGCGGATCCAGCTCATATTTTGGATCATTTTATTCAGTTTGGTTCCTCTACAGGCTTTGGTACATCTAGACGCTCTCTTATGCACTTGATATGGTTTGCTACAACTTGGGTAATATGGAAGGAAAGAAATGCTAGAATATTTCGGGGTAGTCAGAGTTCTCCTTTACAGCTACTAGAGAATGTCAAGCTTCTCTCCTTTTGGTGGTATAAAGCTAATGTCGTTTCTTTTCATTATAGCTTTTATAACTGGTGCCAAAATCCTTTCCTTTGTGCGGGATTTGGCTAACTCTATTACTTTATTTCTAAACATCTTGTTGTAATTTCTGTGTGTCTTTTGTGGGACGCCTTGTACCTAAAAGATGGTTCTCTGGTTTAATATATCATTTTGATTTCTTAAAAAAAAACATAATTTTGACTTGTATAATATGAAATCTTGTATTTTCCATTTTTTGAGAACATGAATGATTTAACCTTACATCCATCTATATAATTTGTGGTACAAGAAGATGGAGGGGGGATGAGAGAAAGATGGAGGGGGAAGGACGTTGGGGTAAGGTTTGTTCATTTCTAATGCGAATGAGACTTTGATGATTAACCTTACACCTAGAATAAATGTGCAAATTTGTAGAGTGGCACCATGTCCATTAACTATTCATACAATCCCTAAAATACTAGAGTAACCTTTTTGTATGAAAGCATAACGCATAACGGTGGAAACACGTTGTAAAAGAAAGGAGAATATGAGATGATGAAATGAGAATTTGTGGGTACTTATAGGCGGAATTTGTGAAGAATGAGTACATAAAGTGTAATGATCCATAAGGGTAAAAAAACGTGGTAGTGCTAGATTTAGCGATGATTCATATCTTTTGCTCTGATACCATGCAGAAATATGTGGTATTTTTCATTGTATTGAAACTGATACAAGTCAAGTATATATAGTATACAAGGACTCAATGGCGTATCCAGGACCTTGAACCAGGGGTGCAAACATTTTTGTCTTATAAAATTTTGATTTTTTATTCTCATAAAAAAGTCTGGACATGTCAATGTTACCAATTAAATTTATTCTTTTTTGTATGAATTATTTGACTTATTCTAATATTCACCGATCAAAATTTAAATGAGTAGTATTATCAATAATACATACATATTGTTCATAAGCATAATCTTTAACGACAAAGAAAAACAAGACAAAAATGAAGAAAACATAATAGATGCGATGTGATGAGGAAAAAGTAAGAAAAAACTTGAATAAATTACTAATAAAGCAACACAATATATATTACATTCGTACAAATATAACATAGACGTTTCATTAGCCCAGTGGTTGATGCATCAAGTAAGCGTGATAAGTCACTTACCCGAATGGGGTCAATGGGTGATCAAGAAGGCCCATTGTCTAGGCAAGTGACCTAGTCTAGTCTAAGGTCTACCTAAGTGGTGGAACCTACATTATAATTTGTTCTAGTGGGGTTTGCGTTCGCGCAGCCCCAAAGTATGATACTCCCTGACACAATGGATGGTGGCCCTTCTTAGCACGAGTTATCCAAGCCACAAGATCATCGTCGCCAGTGAAGGATGGCAACTCCACATTCTTCGCAAAGCCGGGACTCTTTAAGGGACGAACGAACCGAGACACCACTATTTTGGGAAACTTCCTTGGACACAACAGTGTGGTGGATCTCAACGATTAAAGCATCCTCCAAGGGTGGATTCCAAGCGATCAAAACAGTAGCCTAAAGCAAAGCTAACTTCCTCCTTCCCTTCACTCACACACGGGGAATCTACTACTATCTACCATCTCACCACTCACATGTTTCCCACACTATTTTTCTTCTTTTTTCTAATGTAAACCCTGTACTCTCTGAGCTTCTCGTTATTAAAGGCCACCAACACATCACCCTCAAAAGTATCCAACTCGATTAAACTCCTATCGACAATCAATGGTGACTCAATTAAACTCTTATCAACAGTCAATGGTCACGACGTCATGTTGACTAACAGAAGAGGCAAATTGGCAAACAATTGACAATTTTATGTGGTTTTTGCATTTTCTCTCTAATTTCAAAGAGTATTTGTAAGAATTTACAATTTCTAAGGTTAACTATCTACTCGTTTGATAACTAGAGTTGAGATATTTCAAATAAATACAATGGAGATATCAAGTAAATATATAAGTTGCTAAAAAAAAAAAGTAAATATATAAGTAACTTGTAAAAAAAAGAAGTAAATATATAAGTAAGATAAACCATTACAAGAAATTTAGACTTGTGTTATGTGTCTTTCAATGGGTGTAATTGATAGCATCTAAAAATAACAGACTTTCAAAAGGTTTGGTCCAGTGAATTATGATATAGCATGTATTTGGCATCTTGTAGGCTCAAGTCTCTACTAATCTCTTTTAGTTTTTATTTTATATTTTTTGTGAGGGATGTAATTTCATTTGCAAGTCCTAAAAAAAGTTAAATTTTAGCAAAAGAGAAGTAAATTTATTATATATATATATATATTTTATATTATCAACAATATATACAATGGGATATCAAAAGTTAACAAATTAAAAAGTAGGAGGATCAAAATTGTATTTAACCTAAAAAATAATATATACACTTTTATTTTAGAAGAAACAACTTTTAAATGTACTCCGGAATCTAGATTATTGAAATGAGTAATATCTACGGTCATTTAGAAAAAAAAACATCGAAGAACAAAAAATATATTTCTACAATTAATTATTGATTATTTAGCCCCTTGTATAGTATATTTCTAGGTCCATCCCGAGTGTATATATTACAAAAGAACATACATATTATGTGATACACTGATACTCATGAGAAATATATATATTTTATTCATAGTCATGATAACACACAAATTTTGTTACATTTTTTTTAGGGGACAAATTTCGTTACATAATTGAATTTATGCAACATAAGAAAATAATCATATCTACTGCATCTTATACATTTTTTTTTTGAGGGATACTGCATCTTATACATGTAAAGCAAGTGAAATGTGCGTAGGTTATTCATACAAATTTAATAAGCCTTTTTTTTTTGACAAAAAAATAATTTAATAAGGCTTTTTTTCTTTAAAATTTAATAAGGCTATTACAAATAGATTATCAAGTTTGCATGTTAAGTTTATAACTTCGATGATAAAATCCTCCAAAAAAAAACTTCGATGATAATAAATTATTAACAAAATTATAAATTATAAATTAATGCAAACTTATATATAAACTTTAAAATTTTAAAGAGATACATTGAACAAAAACGTATTCATTGTTAATAACTTTAAAACTTATATATAAACTTTTTTTTTTTGGTAGATAAACTTATATATAAACTTTAATAACAGACATAAACTTAAAATTTTAATTATGTTTTTGTTAACAACTTTTAAATTTGATGATAATTATTCAAGTTTTTACTAATATTATTTGAAAAAAAAATCACATGGATGTTGAAGGAGTGAAAAACACTATATGAAAATTCAAACACATAAATGGAGATTTCCGGTTTGAACTTGAGTGACTACAAAAAATATTTAGTCTAATAATCACAACATTGCTGGTTAAGTTAGACCATACGAACATCACTCAAAATTGTTTTAGTAGGCTCCTATTTAAAGGCATAACCATTAACTTTGAATGGACTTGGAATATGGGTCAGCATTAGATTAATTCATAGATTTATGCTCTTCTCCCAACACAAAATACTCGCGCCCTGCAGCCATGCCCAAAATGCCCCTGCGCTAGTTAACCAGCGCACGTGTAAAATAATTCGCAAGTTAAGTTAAGTGGCGTGAGTTAAGTGGCGCATAGTGACTACTTTTTTTTTAATTTATTTACTATTTTCAAATTATTTTATTTACTTTATTCTAAATTATTTTATTTACTTTATTCTAAATTATTTGTTCACTTTATTCTAAATTATTTATTTGCTATATTCTAATTTATTTATGAACTTAAAATAAATTCGAAATTAGAAAATAAATTCTAATATTTATGCACTTAAAATAAATTCGAAATTAGAAAATAAATTCGATTTTATTCTAATTCAATATCTATTCTAATTTATCTATTCATTAAATACAAAATTATAAAATAAATTCGATTTTATTTATTCAATATTTATTTATTCAATACATAATCATAAACATAAAATAAATGCAAATATAAATACAAATAAAAAACAAAATTAATAAATATAACTCTCGTTTTTATTAATATCATTCAAACATTACAATAATTAATACATATATTTTATTTGAACTCACTAATCTAATTATCTTTTTACCCTCTTGGGGTAAAAAGTTATTTTTACCCTCTTGGGTATATAACAATAGCTTTTGGAGAAAATAGTGATTAGTCCCGTTGGGGAAAAAGACATCAAGATCCCTGAAGGTAAATTTAAATTTGGTTCCTTTAATTTCATATCCCCATGATGACTCTTTTTACCCACGGTAAAAAGATTTTGGGAGTAAAAGGAAGCAAACCTAATTTTACTTCAAGGGATGATGTCTTTTTTCCCAACCCGACTTACCACTATTTCCCCCAACAACTATTACTATATACCTAAAGGGGTAAAAAGAGCCTAGAGACTATAGAAGAAAAAAAGAAGAAGAGAAAGAGGGGGAGAGAGTGGGAGGAGATAATGTGAGATGGTGTGAGGAAACAAGGAAGTTTGTGAGGGTATTTATAGGTAGGAATGATAACCTAGTTTGTATCTACCATAAATGTGGTAAAAAAAAGTGTAAAAGTAGTTAAAAACGTGTAAATTGAATGTTGAAAACCTGACCAAAGTGAAAAACTTTTGTTCTTCAGTTCTGACCACCAGCCAACTTGCGTGAGTTAACTCGCGCAAAGGCTCAGTGGTGCGTGACTTAAGTTACACAGAGATTATAAGGTGCGTGAGTTAAGTCATGCAGCGTGACTTAACTCACGCAGGGGTATATTTGAAAATAATGTTGGGCGCAAGCAAAATGTGATGGGGGAAGAGCAGAAATCTAATTCAAATTGAGTCTCGGCTCTGTCTGGAACAACCAAGGATAATTGAGTGAAATGAATGTGAATGGTTAGTTAAAGTTAAATCAACTTCATTTTTGAATCTTGATGAATTATGAGCAAATTATATCAGGACAGTTTTCATTTACACATACTAGTTATCAATATTTTTGGATGAGAGTTAAATTGTTAAAAGTTCTATATTGAGCAGACAAAAATGTTCAATATACTCCTTTAAACTAGGAGACTCTCTCACTTAATCGACTAGTTTTTTTGGGTTGGACTCTCTTCGTATGCACGTTTCATTGTGCATTGGAATAGCTGGTTCCTGCAAGATCAATGTATATAGACTACTTCTATTACTCATCAACGTATTAAGTTCAAATGAAATAGATCGCTGTTAATCAAGTAGCATTTTGAAATGGACACATACGTGGTTCAAGATACCAAACCAAGTTTGGATTTTTTGGAACTTTCTTTCTTCAACTAGCTATGAGACTCTAGAGCCATAGTCATAGAATGCATGAGTGAAATTTTGAAGCCTTTTTTTCCTTTTATGTTCAGACGTATAGCAACACATTAACTTGCGATGTATTTACACTACCAAATCCAATCAATATTGCTTATTTGTTAGAATGCTCTATACATTTGAGATTTGACTAACTACCAGTCAACGCTAGTAAAAACTACTAGTCTCTTACCTTATTTTCTACCAAACTCCCAATGATAAATGCAACTAGTAGTTTCTTTGATCTACACAGTAAGTACTCTCTTTCATTTTACAAATTTTATCATTTTCTGCAACTTCTACAAAATATTTTGCAACTTATTAGTATGTCAAGACCGGGGAATAAGATCATTCAAGCCAAGCTGGTAGGTATGTCTTACCTTATTGCTAAATTTTGTTTTTGTTTTCAGATACCTGTGATTTTTTTAAGAATCTGTACTTGATCTTCCTCTATCAAATTTATAGGTATTATTATGTTAAAAAATCCTGCCTATGTTTAGCTTTGCTATGCATAGCCGGTCCCAAGTTTGGGTAAAAGGAGAGGGTTGTGTTAAGCTTGGGCATCAATCCTAAAACTTTGTCCAATCTCTATGACATGATGATTATGTTAAAAAAATTATCTTAAAATGCGTTTATTAGGATCATAGTTACAGATTTATATAAAATTTATATATAAGGCTCTTCTTGTAGGTACTTCTTGGAGACATGGGAACAGGAAAGACTAGTTTAGCATTAAGATTTGTTAAAGGCCAGTTCTTTCAGAATCAGGTTTACTTCCATTTCATATCAATAAATGAAATATACTTCTTCATTCATATTATTATTAACAAGGAGTTTAGTAACCTTGATATTAAATAATCTACATATAGGAACCAACCATAGGAGCTGCTTTTTTCACACAAATATTATCATTATCTGAAGCCACTGTGAAGTTTGACATATGGGACACAGCAGGACAAGAAAGATATCATAGTTTGGCTCCTATGTACTACCGCGGTGCCGCAGCAGCAATTGTTGTTTATGACATCTCTAGCATTGTAAGTATTCATTTTGTTATATTTGAAAACGATCAACAATGTTGTTTATGATCCAAATTTCCATTTCAGGACACATTTGTTCGAGCGAAAAAATGGGTTCAGGAATTGCAAAGACATGGTAATACCTCAAACGCAGGAAATTTGAAATTGTGATAGCAATATGTGTTGGTCTTAGTAAAAGGGGGCCAGATGTCTAAAAGTAAAACATCTAGTTTTGGGTTCAACTCTTATAGTATGCATGTGCATTAGTAACATGTTTTGTATGTATCTTTTATCAGTGTTCTTGAAAAGCTTATTTCTATTGAAGTATAACCATATAACCACATGTTGTAGGAAGTCAGAAGTTGGTGATGGCATTGGTAGCAAACAAATGTGACTTGGAGCCAAAGAGAGAGGTTGAAACTGAGGTTGTGTTTAAATCTTCTTCACACCCTTCTCCCAATGTCCTATGTTTTTTACATTAGCGGTGCCAATGTGTTTGGGTCAGATGTTCATGTCGGAATATGTGGTTCATAATTATATAGTAGCATTGAAACAGATCCCTCTTCCCTTCTATTTTTCCTTGTAAGTTGTTTGAGTAAATTAAACTAATGCAGGACGGAGAGCAGTTTGCTCAAGAGAATGGAATGTTCTACATGGAAACATCTGCTAAGACTGCTGAGAACATCAATGAGCTTTTCTATGAAATAGGTATGTGGCTTATGTGCTGAATTATTCTCCTCTAATGGTTAGGTTTTGTATGGACTATGGAGTAAAAATTATATGAAAATTTATGAACCAGATTTCAATAGTATTTTGCTAATTGACCCTAGAAGTTAGAAGTTAGTGTAAGAAAATAAAGCATCTGTGTTATCTGTGTTAAGTGGTTGTTTCTATCTGTTAAATGCAGGAAGGAGACTAGCAAGAGCATTTCCATCAAAGCCTACAGGAATAACTTTAAGAAATGAAATAAGGGCATCAAAGTTTTTTTGTTGCTCGACGTGATATTCCCATGTAATCATCAAGTCACAGAAAACTGCCCTTGACTACCTTGTAATAATACATTGACCTCTAAATAACAACAGATTCCCTTTGTATTCTACGTCTGATCTGGAGTCTTGTTCACAGTTTTCTTTTTCCTTTTTCTTTTGGCTCTATGATATTTTTCCTTCAAATTGTGTCTCTCCTTTCTTTGTAAATAAATTCACACGTAATGAAATGCAAATGGATTAGTTTTCAGTACATGGTATTTTTAGCTAAGTTTTTTACCTCCCTGGCAATTAGCAAATTTAAATACAGCAAATGATTTTTCCTTTCAAACTCAAAAAATGATGGAAATGGATCTTCTTGCGTGAAGATTTTGACATGAGAAAAAAATATACTTGAGGAGGAGGACGATCAATTTCTCCGGTAATTAGCACAACGGTTTATAAATATAAATCATATTTTTTTTCAATCAACCAGTATGCAGATTGTTCAAATGGGTTCAGTAGGTCTACCTTCATTACAAATGTGATAACAAAGGTCAAAAGCACAACACGGCGTATGATAGGAGCATGGAACATGAAAACAATAAGGGCATCAATTCATTCAACTTTCATGCCCTGCAATTTTATCAAAATTAAAATATAGTTTATTTATCATTACCATACCTAATCTTCTGGGCTTATCCACAAATCAAGAGATTTCAAGAGTAATATCATATAACATATATCCAAGAAAAAAATAATTTACCCACAAAATAAGTAAATAAAATACCCAAAGCACCTCATGATGAGTTCTGGCCCAGATGCGAACCTAATTCCATGTACATTTTAGAACATTCAAGAGAAAAATCACACATAGCCCTGAAGAGCTCTGGCATGCGATTTTTGAGACTTACCAAAGTTTTTTGCCTAACTTGGAGGCATTGCTTTTCATATTCTGCTTCCTCCTGTTCCAACCTCTTCCTCACTTGTTCAACCAAAAACTGCTTCTCTGTAACAACTTCATCAGGAGCATTGACATCTTCAGCCTCTGGATCAATATCTTCTGGCATTTTCCTTTGCGTATACTTGTGATACCAATCCTCAAATTGCCTGGTTTTGCGGGAAAGTTCCTTTCGACTTTCCTCGCATCTCCTCTTCAAAATCATCTCATCTTCTTGTTGGTTGAAAATAGTCTCTATCACAGCAGCAAAGTTTCCTATAGCTGTCCTAGCAAGCTCATCGGGAAGTTTCTCTAGACGGTCATGCCATGCATGGAGAAGACCTTGTACAGGCGGACTTCTAACTCTTGGAGGTGAAGAAACTTTCTCCTTTAAACTGCTCTCGATAGGGATAAGATTTAATTTTAACCAATTACTTAGGGACTTTATGTATCCCTTTTGATTGTTGACTAGCATCTCAAATTGTGAATGCCACTGTTGAACAACAACCAATAGCTGATAAGTTCGCTCATGATGGTGTTCACTTGTCTGCTTAGGAGATTGGGAAGGGTCCAACGATCTCAGCAATGTCACAGTCTCCGATTGCTTCTCATGTTCAGATAACATTTTTTTCCACATAGCGGCCATCCTGCAGTCAAAAGAAAAAACCTATCAAAATTAGCAGAGAAGCTCAAGTATTAAGATGTTGCGAGATAAACAGCTTCCCTACAAGAATCATGCAACTTACTTTCACTTAAATAGAGTTTAAACAAGTATGCCATAAGGGAAACATTACTATAGACTTGAATGAAGAAGCATTTGAAAAATATGAGGAAGAAGTTAAAAATAACACACATTTAAGGCTACAACTACAAGACTACTAGACATGGGTAATTATAAATATTAATTTCTAAATTATAACTTACTCTTCAACAAGCTTAACAAGTCTTGGATACAATTGTTCATCACGTAATCGGTTAATCTCTGAGACTGTCGAATCCAACGATTGCATATCTACAATATATCTTGTATGCAATTGACTGACAGCTGCTTTGGCTTTCTCCAATGCTTCAGAGTTATTGCCTCTTTTTTTCAGCCTGTTTAGTGAGGCAACTTTTCTTTGGTAATCAAATTTCATTAATTCACCAGCCTACAACGTTATATGAAGTGGAAAAATTCAGAAAAGATCAAGAAAAAATACACACAAACACACATGGCTGCTTGTTTAACAAAAAATTAAGCGAAGATGGAGCAGTAGGAAAATGACTGGCAGACAGAGAAAATAGAAACTAAACTTAGCAGATGTATACATTTATGTTGACATATAAAGTAGCATGACTTTATACGAAAGTTAAAAGCCAACTTGATTATACAAAACTCCTGCCATGGCATGGCCATGACTTTGTAAGAAAATTGTGAAAATTTAAAGAGAGAAAAAAGCGAGCAAAACTCCTATTATGTAACATTTGGCTCGGTCAACTTACCTTAACTTCATCATAAAGTTTCTTTTCCCAAGCTAGCAACTTGTCCAAGATGGTAGCATGAGTTTCATGCTCATCTGAGTCAAAATCATCCTTCCCATCATCCAAATTAGGTATTCCTTTAAAGGACCGATTCCAAGTAATAACTCGCATGACCCTTGCAGAGTGATCAATGTGTCCTTCAATAAGAAAAAAAACAAAGCATAAATATTATTTAATAGGAAACCTATATTAATAGTTTCTTTACTTTTAACTCTAGAACTATCCTCTATTTTATCCACCCTAATAACTAGTGCCTGCTCATGTCTTCTCTTTGTATGACATAACCAAACTAGGCAACATTCAATGAAGTCTAGCCACTCTTGTGAAAAGACAAAATACATAGAACAGAACAGACACACATATTGATTCTTTCTTTTTGAATAAACTAGCTAGAGATACAGTAAAATCTATTAAGTAATCAACACCGTTCCCGTCAATTTGTCTTAAAATTAGCAGTTAAAATTAGAAGTTCATCATCAAACAATTATGCAGTGAGAAACAATTCAAAAGCAAATAATTTTCAAAATTTCCAGAGTCTACATAGAGAGATAAAAACTATCTAGTGCAATGCAGTAGAGTACCTCTATTATCAGCAAAATTGGAGTGATAGTGCAACCTTGTAGCCTCAAGCATCTTTGAAACCTCATGAGCACTCTCAGAAGCCTTGAGAAAATGATCATCAAGATCAGTAAATATCTGAACCAAATTAACACTATTATTATGTTTCACAATCCTCTTAGCCTCCATTGAAGGAGGCGTAACCGGCATCTGCTTCATCTTCAACCCCGATGGCAATGGTGACTCCATCGGCGACTCCATCACTTCCTCATGCTCGGGGATATGCCCAGGAATCTCACGACCAACACCCATTCGAGCTGTAACAGCTTCTTCCACAATACCAACCCTACTAGGCATTGCAGTATGCTGCATTCTATTGAATGTAACTCCTCCTCCATGTTCGCCTTCTTCATTCAAGCTTGTTCCTGCAATATTCTCCATGGATGGAAAAAAATACTCCCAAGCAGCCGAATTTTGTTGCGGATTTGACATGGTATGATGATGATGATGACTTTGATTGTTATTGCCAATATGATCACTACTAATCGGTGGTTGCTTCACTAAAGGCGGTGGCATAGGTGGTGGAGCTTGATCTTCTTCATCCTCTAATCTTCTATTACTATTCACACCAACACCAACACCAACACCAACGTTTCTATTACTTCTTCTTTTCCTCAAAGAACCTTCGTTTTCTAGTTCTTCATCTTCGTCCTCTGGAATGGGATTGGGCATGTGCCTAGGATCGGGCTTATTGATCTTGATTTCAGGCATGGAAGCAGCACGTTGAAGCGTAGGAGAGAAATCATCAGGAAGTGGTGGTGGAGGAGGGATGTCGAAGGGTTTTTGAGGTGGTTGTAGTACTGGTATGTAGGAATTATCACCGATGGTGGTGGTGGTTGATTGAGGATTGGCAACTTCGCCGTGAGAAAAGTCACCTAAGGCGGCGCCGGTGTTTTTAAGGGAGGTTGAGTAGGCGGAGTGACCAGCGGCGAAAGCGTTACGAGATGAAACAGCTTCTTTCATGTAACGCTTTCGTTCTTTGCATCTGAGAATTGATTCTTCGTTCTCGATCTTCGATTGATTACAACCCATTGCGTTTGATTTGATTTGATTTGATTTACTCTCAATTGAAGTGGTGAATAGTGAAACTTGGAGAAGAGAAAAAACCTATGATACTTTGTGTAATAATTAATGATAATAATAATTTGGGAAAAATACAATAGAAAAGTTTAATTGAATTGAATTGCAGAGAAAGAGAAACAGTGTTCACTGAGATGAACTATGATGACTCGATTGATGATAATTACTTGGGATTAGCGAATAGAATAGTGATGCATGGTGATATTTGTTAATTAACCGGGATTTGGAAATATCATACTAAAAAATAAGTTTGATTAAGTTCATAAATAAATATATTCCTGTCATGATTTGTGTCTAATTTTTGCAGCATGTCGTTCACATGTGTTTTAAAATCGTTCGGTATCTGTGTCTAAATATATTTTTATTTTTTATAAATCTAAATCTTTTCCATTGAATATTTTTCTGCTTTGTTTAAATATAAACGTGATTTGAAAAGTATTTTATGTTTTTTTTTTCAGATATCTGTGTTGCCATTTATATTTTAACAATTTTTAAATTATTTTGCTGAAATTTTTAAATTAGTACATATATTTTGAAAATACGAATATTGATTATTTTTTTGACGAAATATTTTATTTAATGTTTATATATATATATATAT